>Ga0194053_10000989_pt1 | contig 19103 bp, 15 predicted proteins | sample SepL228m_MetaG_FD_161684 | JGI IMG/M metagenome (GOLD analysis project Ga0194053, IMG submission 161684) | Anoxic zone freshwater microbial communities from boreal shield lake in IISD Experimental Lakes Area, Ontario, Canada - Sep2016-L227-8m | ecosystem: Environmental > Aquatic > Freshwater >... | reverse complement strand
GGTTATAGCGTGTTGCAACCACAGCCGCCATATAAAGTTTAGCGCGAATAACAGGATTGCCCGCTTTAGAAAGTCGCGAGCGTCCTTTGATACTACTGCCCGATTCATGCTGTACGGGAACTAAGCCTAAATAGGCCGAGCATTGGCTGGCACTCTCAAATTGACGACTACCTATAACCATCAGCATCCGCGTTGCAATAACCTCACCTACACCTGGAATGCTTTCAAGTAACGCTTTGTTTTCTTTCAATTTTTCGTGCTTGTTAATGTGCTCTTCAATCAGATTATCAAGCCGCTGCTGCTCAGTTTCAAGTAATTCAATCAGTTGGGATAAGGAGATAAGAACTTCTTCAGGCGCTTTGCTAATCAAGGCTTTTTCCTGGCGATTTTTCTCACGTTGCAAGTCCTTTTCAAGACCATCTAAACGGGCAATCAAGGCTTTTAAGGTGCGTATTTCAAATGCTTCCGGTTGCCAAAGCTTGGGGCTTTCCTTTAACCCATAACGCGCCAGCACTACACTATCTTTTTTATCATTTTTGGTTCTTACGCCCTGTCCTTGGGCATAAAACTTCACTTGCGCAGGATTTACCACGGAAACCTTTGCGCCTGCATCATAGAGTGAAGTCGCAAGCTGTTCATGATAAATACCTGTAGCTTCCATGACAAAATGAAGCTGTTCGATTTCCAAGCCTGTGTTTTTTAACGACCAGTCAATCAGTTCTTTCCAACCGGCAATAGTATTGGAAAAAACTTTAGTTTTTAACTTTCCTTCCTCTCTAGGCCATGCACAATCTAGCTTGTTTTTACTAACATCAATACCTATTATGTTCATTTCTTGTTACCGCTAAAAAACTCGCCTAATAATTCTTTGGCAACGCTGCTTGCGCGTGACCCGCGAATAATGAACACGGCAACCAATGCGGTTGCCGCCAACCACATCCACATTTTCTTGCCTTGCTGTTTATGGCCGGTTTCATCGGCATTAACATTCGGTTGTTTTTTAAGGTACTCTTTTGCTTCTTCTACGGGAGCTTTCAAGGCTTCCGACACCATCGCCTCGGCGTTGGAAACCGTTCCTACACTGACCGGTAAGTTAAAAAAATCCGCGAATAATAGCTGTGTGTAGCGTTTGCTTAGATGATAGTCGCCCGTTAAAATACTGACAGCGGACATAGCCCGTGCGCCTAACATACCCTTAGGAGCACCGGTCGGCAACGGGCCAAAATGACAGGTTTTGCATTGCGTACAAGCCCCGTAAACTTGTTGGTATTCAGTGACGACAGGCTGTATTTTCGGCAACTCAAAAACTTGATGCCGCTTAAATCGGCTGGTGTTTACTTGGATATGGCCACCGCAATCGCAAGTGGTTTTAGGTAGGCAGATAATCGTATCGTCAATCTCTTCATTAGGCAGCAGTTTGCGGCCTTTGCCTAAATGTCCAACTTGGGCACCTTGCTTCAATCCACTTTTACGCTTGTGTAATTTGACTTTCTTTTTATGTTTGCCAAAGACATCCGTTGATGGCGGCATTGATGAGTTAGTTGGATTGGTATTAAGCTTTTCGTTTTGTGCCGTAAGTTTAGCGGTTAACTCCGCTCCATTGATCCACAAATCTGCAATAAGCTGATGGGCGCTTTCAAGATCGTGAGGTTTAGGGGCTGAAATAGTGAAATCAAATATCATGACGCGTATTGTCTAACGTTTTATGATTTTTGTGTGAAAAAAGTTTAAAAGGGGTAGGTGAACGGTTACTCTGTCTCGTTATCAGGTAGGTTACGCGCAGCATTTGCGTGATGCCTTGCCGAACGCAACTTTCGTTGCCTTTACCGGAACACCGGTAACTGCCGAAGACCGTGATACCCGTGCCGTATTCGGTGATTACATTCATATCTATGACATGCAACAAGCCCGTGATGATGGCGCGACAGTACCTATTTATTTTGAGTCACGTCTGGCTAAACTGGGGTTGAAGGCAGAATCGTTACCGGATATTGATGCCGAAGTGGATGAACTGGCAGAAGATGAGGAAGAAGATCAACAAGCCAAACTAAAGAGTCGCTGGGCGGCACTGGAAAGTATTGTCGGTGCGGAACCGCGCATCCAACAGGTCGCCGCCGATCTGGTTGCCCATTTTGAAGAACGCAGCAAAGCACAAACCGGCAAAGCCATGATTATCGCCATGAGTCGCGACATTTCCGTGCATCTGTACAACGCCATTATTGCCCTGCGACCGGAATGGCATGATGAAGACCCGGAAAAAGGCGTGATCAAAGTAGTGATGAGCGGCTCTGCCAGTGACAAGCCGTTATTACGACCGCATATTTATTCCAAACAAGTCAAAAAACGACTGGAAAAACGCTTTAAAGATCCCGAAGATCCGATGCGTTTGGTGATAGTGCGTGATATGTGGCTGACCGGCTTTGACGCGCCTTGCGTGCATACCATGTATATCGACAAGCCCATGAAAGGCGCAAGCGATTGCGCGGGTTAATCGTGTGTTTCGTGACAAACAAGGGGGTTTGGTGGTCGATTACATCGGCATCGCCAGCGATTTAAAACAAGCCTTGAAGGAATACACCGCCAGTAAAGGACGCAGACGCCCGACTGTTACGCGCATGAAGCCTACGCCGTATTGGCCGAAAAACTCGATATTCTGCAAGCCCTGTTGCATGTCTTCGATTACATTGATTTTTTAACCGGCGGCCACAAAACACTGGCAAAGACGGCAAACCATGTACTCGGTATCAAGGAAGGTAAAAAGCGTTTTTGTGACACGGCACTGGCTATGTCCAAAGCGTTTACGCTTTGTTGTACGCTGGATGAAGCCAAGGCCGTGCGTGAAGAAGTGGCTTTCTTTCAGGCGGTTAAAGTATTGCTGACCAAGAAAGAAATCAGCAGCAAAAAGAAAACCAATGAAGAACGTGAGCTGGCCATACGCCAAATCATCGGCTCGGCGGTGGTCTCTGAAGAAGTGGTGGATATTTTTAACTCCGTAGGTCTGGAGAAACCCAATATCGGCATTCTGGATGAAGGCTTCCTGAACGACGTGAGCAACCTGCCGGAGCGTAATCTTGCCGTGGAACTGTTGGAGCGTTTGCTGGAAGGTGAAATTAAATTAAAAGTACCCGCGTAGACTGGTCGGTACGTGAAAGTGTCCGCGCCAGTTTACGATTAATGGTGAAACGGATATTGCGAAAATACAAATACCCGCCTGAAAAACAGGAAGAAGCGGTACAACTGGTGCTGGAACAGGCAGAGAATTTGTGCGCGGAGTGGGCTTAGTCAGGTGGGCTACCTACTTAAGCCGGTACAAAGCGGCATTAGACATTGATTGTTCACGGGTACAGTTTGCACGCCGAATAACAGAGTCTATTCAGACTGTCCCGGCTTGGTTGATAGCCGAATGAGTAAAATACGCAATTAATCAATTTTTTCCAGAGCTGGCGTTTTGGCGTTGAGCAACTCGGTTAAAAGCTCAAGTTGAGCATTCAGGTGAGGTATGGCAGGAATTTTCCAGGCTTTTCCTGTGATACGGGACATTAAATTATTCAACCAAGGTCTGTCTGATTTTGCTTGATGAAGGATAAATCGGTAAGATTCACCATCATTAAAAACAGAAAAATCTTCCAGATAAACTTCAATCGTTTCTTTTTCCCCATAGAGCCTTGTTTGAACGTAGACTTTTCGGGCATCGAGGTCAAAATTAAACGCCGTTAATTCTGCAATGCCTTTAAGAATTATATTTGCGCCCCAGATGATCAATAAGTCTGGCGTCAGTTTTATTATTATTTTTAGTAAAGTAGATTTTATGCTCATTTTTAGTCTTCGTTCGCTAACAGGATAAAGTCTTTAATTCTAACCATTCTTTGCTCGGTTGTGTCATAAATTTTATAAAATTCCAAGATTGACTTTAAAATCAAAATAAAACACGACGATAAAACAGACTTCAGGCTGGATTGTTAAGATTTTGGGTGCTTCTTGTTGCCATCTTTGTACTGGACAATGATAATTTTTAAGGTAAATTCTAAAAGAGCTTAATAGAAATCGGCTTGGAAATTATTAATCAACATTCACTAAATCCCGTTAAGCAGAGGAGAAAATCATGGGACCTTTTTATCGACATACATCACAAGGGATGGGTCATTTTTTTGATCTGTTTTATGAATATCCAGCTTTAATGGTTATCTTTGTAGTAGGCACTGTCGCTGCGGGTATTTATTTTTGGCGCAAAAACAAAGCGGAATAACCAGCGGTTTCGTGATCTTTACTTAATCATGACCAGTTCCTGCCAGTCTGTTGTATAACGAGATGAAACCTGCTCGGCTGTGGGTTTTCATGACTTATTAAAACCGGTGGACGTAGTAACTGAAAGCATAAAATACGAGGACTTTATTAAGCTTGTGTATTCAATGTATCCGTAATCTTTCGGAAAAATGGCTGGGGGTATTTATCTAATAAAATCTCCTAATCCCTTCTTTTTAAAGAGGCGGGAGCTGAACACTTATTAAGTATTTTTGCTTCAGACTGCCTACCTGTTTCTACAAGTCGAAATTATTTAGTAACGTGCATGAAATAACTTGACCATTTATATCCCCCTCATCTCAGCCCTCTCCCGGAGGGCATAGGTATCTATAGTCTTTCAGAAATTTAATTTCCAATTCGCATAACTGTAAGCTGATACAGATAATATCCCTTAAAGGGATGGTATCTGTCGACTGATAAATTTTTTATCTGAAAATATATAGCGCATTTAAAAGCCCCGAAGGGGCGTAATCTGTTAGCGATGGGCAACGCCCATCGAAATCAAAAATAACAATGATAAAGCCCTGCAAGGGCGTAATACTTTTATGACGATAATATGTACTAGATGATGTTTGATTTCGCCCTTGCAGGGCTTGGGGTATGTGGATATCCTGATTTCATAGGGCTACACCCTATGCTGATGTATTATGCCCTTTCAGGGCTTTGTGTTTTGTGGGGTATTGATTTAAACGTGTTGAACCTTGTATTAATATTGTGATTTTTAAGGAGTTGTGGTGCGGGAAAATGGAAATTTAATTTCTGAAAGTCTATACACAAATAAAAGCAGCGTCATCCCGGCAGGGAGTGGGAGCAAGATGCCTAAGTTATTTCATGCGCATTCCTTAGGCAGCACGCAGAAAATACCCCCCAGTATACGCCTAGTTTCCACGCTCCGGCGTGGGAATTCATCCGGCAACGCTCCAGCGTTGCGTGGCGCGGGAGCGTCACTGTCGGCATTCCCACGCCCGAGCGTGGGAACGATAGTGGGTGTTATTTATTGCGAGTTACCTTAGTTAGTGCCTTGGTTTACGGTGCTGTTCCTGAGTTTGGCATCTTGGCTCCGGTTGAGTGCTTTTTTTTGTCCCATACGGGTGTGTTTTGTTATATTATTAGGCTGGATTTGAGAGATTCACCGTCTCTTTAGGGGCATAAGTATCTACACCCGTGAAAGCGCTTTCTTTTTTAAGGGAAAAATAAGCGCTCATCGTTAGACACAAGTCCAGTCGAGCGTAAAAGTGCCGTCATTCCGGCAGTGCACTGTACGGTAACTAATGGTTATCCAAGTCTTTGATTGAGCATCAGTGTAAGTTTGCAGTTTCATATCCCGGCGACTGGATACCTGCATCACGTGCCAAGTCTGCTCCTACAAAATCTTTTTGCTTAACTTAATGGCCGTGGCAGTGAAGATGCCAACAACCCATCATATTAAATAAGGAAACGCAATCATGAGTTATCGTAAAAAATTTGTTGTTGAACCCGGTGGAAAAATTCACCTGGATAAAATTGATCCTTCGTTCACGGGTAAGCACGAGTCCCACGAAAAAGTGCTGCCGATAATACAAGAACATGTTGCCCGTATGGACAAGCTACAGTATTTGCTTTATGCGGATGGCGATCAATCTCTGCTGGTGGTATTGCAGGCATTGGATGCGGCGGGTAAAGATGGCGTAATCCGGCATTTGTTTAGTGGCATGAATCCGCAAGGAACCTCCGTGTTCGGCTTTAAACAGCCCAGTAAAGATGAAGCCGCCCACGATTTTCTCTGGCGAGCTCATTTGCATGCGCCGGGCAAGGGAGAAGTCGTTATTTTTAATCGTTCGCATTATGAGGATGTGTTGGTGGTACGGGTTCACAAGTTGACTGAAAAATCGGTCTGGTCAAAACGCTACGACTTGATCACTGATTTTGAGAAGATGCTCGCAAGCAACGGTACCCGAATTTTGAAGTTTTTTTTGCACATCAGCCCGGATGAGCAGTTGGCACGTTTCAAACAGCGGCTTGATGATCCCGCCCGAAACTGGAAAATCACCGATGCCGATTATTCCGAGCGTGAGTTATGGCCCAAATACATCGAAGCTTACGAAGATGCATTGGAGCGGACAAGTACCAAGATTGCACCGTGGTATGTTATTCCTGCCAACCACAAATGGTTTCGGGATCTTGCCATCTCGGAGATAATCGCTGATACGCTGGACGAAATGGGTCTTAAGCTGCCGCCTACGCATGTCAATATGGACGAAATCCGTAACAAGTACCATGATGCCGAGCAAAAGCAGAAAAAGCAAGTCGGCAAAGTTGATAAGGCAAGTCAAGTAAAGCCTGAAGGCGGATACTTGCTGGATTGCGCCAGTGACTGGACGCCAGAAGAGAGTTAACTTGCGATGGTGATATGGCTGAATTTTTTTGCCGGTCTTAGACCTTTAAGTCGGAGTGGCGCGATGCGTGATGCTATCGCCGGTTTAACGTTGGCGTCGATGAATATTCCCCAGATACTGGGTTATACCCGTATCGCAGGTACGCCTGCCGTAACCGGACTTTACACGGCTCTGCTGCCCTTGCTTATGTTTGCTATTTTCGGCTCCTCCCGGCATCTGGTAGTAGCGGCAGACTCTGCAACTGCGGCTATCTTTTCCAGTGGACTGTCGGGTATGGCACCGCAAGCCAGTGTGAAATATATGGCTTTAGTGGGTATGGTTGCGCTACTGACTGCCGGATTGTTGTTGCTGGCGCGAATGTTTAAACTGGGTTTTTTGGCCGATTTTCTTTCACGCACCGTGTTGGTTGGGTTTCTTACCGGTGTCGGATTTCAGATCGGTATCGCCATGCTGGGTGAAATGTCTGGCATACCCGTGACTGCGCATAAAACGCTCGAGCAGTTGCAACAGGTTATCGAGGGCTTGTTGCAGGTCAATCTTCCCACGCTCAGTCTATCGGTGCTGGTGGTAAGTTGTATCCTCGGTTGTCGCCACTTTCTGCCACGGTTTCCCGTGCCACTGATTGTGGTGGCAGCAGGTATTACCGCCAGTTATATTTACGATTTTGCCGGTTACGGTATCGCCATCATCGGACCGGTACCTGGCGGACTACCTTCGTTCACCTTTCCAGCGGTGAGTTGGGATGAGGCGCTTGACGTTATTCCTATCGCTTTATCCTGCTTCGTGATTATTATTGCCCAAAGTGCGGCTACTTCGCGTGTTTTTGCCGTGCGGCATCATGAACGGGTGGATGAGGATGCGGATATTTTGGGTTTATCGGCAGCGAATGCAGCCGCTGCGTTATCGGGTGCTTTCGTGGTCAACGGTAGCCCGACCCAGACCGCAATGGCCGATCTTGCGGGTGCCCGTAGCCAGGTTGCGCAGTTGATGTTCGCCGGCATTGTGTTGCTGGTGTTGCTGTTCTTTACCGGGCCGCTACAGTATCTGCCTCATAGTGTACTTGCCGGTATTGTGTTTACTATTGCCATTGGCCTTGTTGATCTTAAAAGTTTGCGCGGCATCCGCGCAGAGAGTCCGGGCGAGTTTAACCTGGCGATTATCACCGCTGTTGTCGTGGCGCTGGTCGGTCTTCAACAAGGTATTCTGCTGGCGGTCGTGTTGTCCTTGCTGCGGCATGTACGGCACAGTTATCGTCCGCATACCATGGTGTTGGTGCCTGATGAGTCGGGGTTGTGGTTGCCAAGAGCGGTAACGCCGGGGCTTGATACAGAGCCTGGCTTGGTGGTTTACCGATTTGGTGCGGATTTGTTTTACGCCAACGACAACCGGTTTATCGACGAAGTGCGTGCGCTCATAGAGCACGCTCCGACCCCGATACGCTGGTTTATAGTTGATGCAGGTGCGATGACGGATATAGACTTTTCCGCTGCACGCTCCTTGCGTGATTTGTGTGACGATCTAAAGCGCTACGGCGTTACCTTGGTCTTCGGGCGCGTCAATGCTTACCTGCGAGCGGATATGGATCGACATGGCATTACAGCGGCAATGGGTGAGGAATTTATTTTCTCGACGCTGCACGAACCCTTGGCGATGGTGCGTAGCGGTGCAACTGTATTGCAGGGAAGTGATCAATAAGGCCGTGCCGGTTTCGGTCTGGATTAATGTTATGGGTTGATAAGGCAGCACGCAGAAAATATCCCCCTCAGGATTCGCTTGGTTCCCATGCGACTGCCCCACTGGCGGCATTCCCATGCCGGAGCGTAACTGCCATTAAGTTAAGAAAAGCTTCGTCATCCCTGCCGGAATGACGGCTTAACTTACGGGAATAATTAATATTGTTGCTTGTTTTGTTTGAATATAATACGATTATTGCTCATTTAATCCGAGTGGTGGAGGTGTTTGCTGATCGCTTGCCCAAAGCGGTCGAAATCACTGTGTCACCTGTTGATACGTTGAGCAAGAGCATGAAAAAACCAATCAAAAAGTTGTTAATCACTGGTGCAGTGGCCGCCCTTTTTTTACTAAACGGGTGCGTTACCGAGACCAAATACAATACGTTAGAACAAGAATATGAACAGCTTCAAGCGGCATTGAGTGCTGACCAGGCCCAGATCGTACTTCTTGAGGGAGAGCTAAAAGTCACTATGGTCGATAAAGTTTTATTTTCTGAAGGCGGCTTTAGACTTAATTCCCAGGCCAAGGCTGTGCTGGGTAAATTAGTGCCTACTCTTTCAGCTTTGCAGCAAACCAAAATTATTGTTAATGGCTATACCGACAATGTTCCCATTGGTTCAAAGTTAAAGCGAGAAGGCATTTCTTCAAATATTGACTTGTCATCCAAACGTGCCGATGAGGTCGTTGAATATTTGGTAAAACAAAATGTCAATCAAAGTCTTATCTCCGCTCAGGGGTTTGGTGAATCTAATCCGGTAGCCTCAAACGATACGCCAGACGGGCGCTCCCAGAATCGGCGCATTGAAGTGACACTGGTGGGCGCTGGTAATTAATAAGCGCCGTTTTGTTTTAAGTTTACATTTTAAAATTAACTTATCCAGGAATTACTTATGAATACTAAAAAAATTACCATGGGTGTTACTGCGGCAGTTTTGTTGGCCGGTTCTGCGCTTGTTTTTGCGACTGATGCGGCCAAGGCAGAGACGACCAAAGTGGATAGCGTTAAAAAGCCGTTAGGCAAATTGACCTGCGAAGATTTTATCGCCATTGATGATATCATCAAGCCTCAGTACGTGATTGCTGCAGCTGCGCACACCAAAGGCGGCAAGGCTAAAAATGTAGTTATTGAAGTTGTGGATACCGAAACACTGGTTCCTGTTTTAATCGAAGAATGCCAACAGGCTCCGAAAGAATCTTTCTGGGCAAAATTAAAGAGTAAATTAAAACTCTAATCCGCTTGTTTTAAAAGTTAGATACAAATTGTCATCGTCTAATGAAGATGGCTTTTTTCAGGGCATTGATAGCCTGTTGTATCATCTGACCAATCCAGCATTTGTTTAATTTTTAGTTATAAATTTAAACGGTAATCACACCAATAACTGACGAGGATTTTTAAATGATTTCAGCGGGTATTTATATTTTGACGGTTGTCTTTGCAATTTATGTAATTTATAGAGTGCTGGGAAAATCTTTATAAGCGCGAGTGGCAAGCAAAGCATTTAACCATTAACGCATTCAGGCATTATCACCACAAAGACAAACAATCATAAATTTAAAAAATAACACCACTAAGACACGGAGAACACGAAGAAAAGACCAAGAGTTACTACGATGCCGGTCGGGGTTTGCAACCCCGACCGAAACGTTTGAAGATTTTAATGGCTTTTAAAACGTGAGTGACGGGGTTGCAAACCCCGTCACTCTTCATAACGCCTATACCCTCCTCTTACCTGAAACAACTCACCACCTACGGGCTGATATTGCCGGAACACAATCGTTAACAATAGAGGTCAGGTTCTGCCTGACAGTCAGGCAGAGCCTGACCTCCACAAATTAATCGACATACTGTTAATTCTTGATGCGTGACGGGGTTTGTAAACTTAGGCAGGCATCGACTAACTGCCTTATGATTTTTTCTGGAATGCCTTGGATGGTGGCAAAACTTAACAATTATGTCATCAGATGATCTTGCAGGGGATTAGTGCATCCTCGTTAAACTGGTAGATAGCACACAAGCGGTGATAGCCATCCGCAATGATCACTTTTCCGTTCTGTTGATCCCGTAACAGTAGGAGAGGTGAGAGGCTCTTCTCAATTTGGATTTTTTCACAGTCTTTTTCGACGTGTGAATTACTGACGCCCAACAATGATAGTTGAGACGCTCTAAAGATATCCTTGGCTTTGAATTGCACAATGCCTGTACTTCTAAAATTTGCCATAATTTCGGCAACCCTTTCCGTACTATAAAGAAGTGTAAGATAGGATTCTGCGGCGGGGTAGTAGTGTTCTTCCACGTCGGGAAGCCAATTAATTTCTTTCATCTTTAGATTTAGCCAATGTGAGTATTTAATACCTTGTTTCTGGTGACAGCGCCAGGAGCGTCAGTTTGTTAATTATCAGGGAAATTCGCCTAATAATCAATGAAACCATTGTTAATGCTTAGGCGATATTAAAAATCGGTAACGGGGGTTTACAACCAAAAATTTTGGTTGATTTGAACAATGTGACCCTGAAATTTCTTTATCTTCATCCAATGCAAACGCTCCAGGCGCTAATAGCTTGTTGATCTATTCCACCGTAATGCCCCCGATAATCTTCAACTTATCATCGTCTTATCAATATTCTGATTTAATAAATCAGGTTTTATAGTAAGCCGCCACTTTTCTGGCGCGTTTTGTGCTTTAACCAAGGTTATCAATTTGTAATCCGTATTTAACAGGTATCAGTTTGTTTTACATAACGTGCCTTTTAAAAACAACAATGCCGAGGTTAAAGATAACAGTATGGCTTATCGTGAAATTACCGAACCGACTTTACAAGGTTCTAGTGAGAAGGTTAAAAATTTTGAGTTTGATCTGGACGCCTCCCTGGCACATATTGCGCATTGGCTCCCGGCACAGGGGCCTATCAAAGATTTTATTCATCACAATACCTTGCACGCCGTTCAGCACCATCCTTTTCATGAAGGCGTGGCTATCGCGGCAAAAGTTTTTGGCGCTCGCAGTTATTTGCCTTTGGAAGAATATCAGGGGATGTACCACGCCGGTCGGATTAAGTCCCACGCCATTGATTGGGCTGTTGAACATTCAGGATGCTCTAAAACAAAGCAGGATCAGCTTCGCGAAACCTTGTTCGAGCAAGATCATACCGGGCATTATCCACCCGTTTCTCTGGCCAATCACGGTATTCGCAATGCCTGGTTGACTCAGCATGAAGTTGATTTAAATGCGTTGGTGCAGCCAATATTGTTTAGATTGCTGGGTAATTTTCTTGATCAAGGCATTAGTCGCTGGAGTTTGCCCAAAGACGGTGAACATTTTTGGGATTGCATCGTGCGCCTGACCAAAAACAGTTTATTGCCTCTCTATCCGTTTGATGAACCGATCGTTAACCAATTATTAACCCAAACGCCTGATGATGTCATTAACGCGTGCCTTAAAAAAATAGTCGGCGATGAGCAACTTTACGAACAATATTTGTTGGAAGTGTTGCTGGCGCATCCCGGTTGGTCTGGGATGGTGCATGTTATTGAACAAAACCCGAAATCGTTGCTCGCCCGCCGCGAAATTTCACTGAAGGAAATGCTGGCGGTTGAGCTGGCTATTGAGCTGGCCTTTTTGCACAAGAAAAAAGGCCTTAACTTTTCGAGCATTGCCGTGATGCCCTATACCACTGGAACGCCGCTGCTTAAAGAGGGCGGATTTAAGCCCGTTATTCCGTTACGTCTGAGGGTCTGGCACGAAGCCATGGAATGGTCATTACATAGCGAATTACTGAGGGCGCTAAAACCGAAAAGCACACTCACATCCGAGTTGGTTACCAAGCCGCTGCCTGAAGTCCAGGCGCTGTTTTGTATTGATGACCGCGAATGTTCAATAAGACGACATCTTGAAGAAATTAATCCGGCCATAGAAACCTTGGGTGCCGCCGGATTTTTTGGTATCGATTTTTTGTATCAGGGCTTGGATGATGCCTATCCGGTCGCTCAGTGTCCCAACATTATTATTCCCAAGCATTTAATTAAAGAATTGGGTGGTAAACCAAAATTGGTTGATAAGACCAAAGCCGGCAAGCTGACGGATATGCATTTTACCGCGCACTCGCTATTCAGAGGTTGGCTTTATACCCAAACTTTAGGGATTGGTTACGCGGCCAAGATGGCATGGGATGTCTTTCGTCCGGGTTCAAAATTACCCAATATCAGAGCCTTAAGCGAAGTCGAATCACATTCCCGGTTGCATCTGCTAAGAGAGTCCGAAGAGCCTACCGAAGACGGCTACTTGTTGGGATTTTCTTTTACGGAAATGGCTGATCGTTTGGGCGGATTGCTGCGTAATATCGGCTTAACCCAACACTTTGCGCCGTTGGTGGTCGTGGTTGCCCACGGTTCCAGCAGTGTTAATAATCCCCATTTTGCCGCTTACGATTGCGGCGCTTGTTCCGGTAAACCCGGCGCACCCAATGCCCGCGCTTTTGCCTGGATGGCTAATCATGCGGCGGTGCGCGTTATCCTGCGAGAACGCGGTATCGATATTCCAGACAGCACGCGATTTGTTGCCGCGCTGCACAATACCAGTCGTGATGAAATCACTTATTTTGATCAACATTTACTGCAACAACATCCGGCTACCGGCTTGCCTGCTTTTCAGCAGGCCATGAGCAAGGCCTTGCAACGCAATGCCCGTGAACGTTGCCGCTGGTTTGAATTGGGCCCGCAATCGCAATCCAATGAACAAGCGCATGGGCATGTCATGGAACGGGCGTCATCGATATTTGAACCGCGTCCGGAATACAATCATTCCAACAATCTTTATTGTATCGTGGGTCGACGGGCATTAACGCGAGGATTGTTTATGGATCGTCGTGCTTTTTTACATTCCTACGACCCAAAAACGGATGCGCAAGGCGATATTATGGCCCGCATTTTATCAGCCGTGATTCCGGTCTGCGGCGGCATTAATCTGGAATATCTGTTTTCTCGTATCGATAATTCGGTGTATGGTGCAGGCACCAAATTGCCCCATAACGTGATTGGCTTGCTGGGAGTTGCCAACGGTGTCGAAGGTGATCTTCGTACCGGGTTGCCGTCACAAATGATTGAAGTACATCAGCCGGCACGCTTACTGATTGTGGTTGATCAAACCAGCGATATTTTAGATAAAACCATCGCCAAACTGGGCGCACTTAAAGAATGGCTTGATAACGACTGGGTGAGATTTGTATCTTGCCATCCCTTGAGTCGTGAGCTTTTTCTTTATTCCGTCAACGGTTGGGAGGCCATTGAACACTTGGGCGATGGCGAGACACCGCACGCAACCCATTCGGAAAAAATCATTGTGGGTCAAACGCAAACCATACCGGTACATCAATTTATTGGGACACACGCATGAACGGATTAATCTTAACCAGCTTGGCAATACCTTTACTGGGGTTTTTGTTGATTTTTATGACCGACAGCAACGAGAAAAAAATCGCAACCATTAGTTTTTGGTGCAGTCATGCCTTGGGTCTCAGCATTATTGCTTTGCTTGTTTTATGGGGCATTGCAGGTTTTCCAAACCATGAATACGAATGGTTTACTTTGTACGAAGCCGAAGGCTATCGCTTTCCGATCTTGTTTTATCTGGATAGGGTCGGGGCTGTTTACCTGTTTTGCGTGTGGGCAATATTTTCCATTATCGTTAAATATTGTCGCGTTTATTTACACCGGGAAGCCGGTTACAAACGCTTTTTTCTGACCATTTTCAGTTTCGTGTTTGGACTCAATGTGGTCATCTTGGCAGGCTCGATTGACATCCTGTTTGCTGGCTGGGAAGTTGTCGGCATTGCCTCGTTTTTGCTAATCGCCTTTTACCGGCACCGCATACAGCCGGTACGCAACGCGTTAAGAGCGTATACCATTTACCGGTTTTGCGACATCGGCTTATTGTTGGGTGCCTGGATGAGCCATTTATTGTTTCATGAAAGCCAGCATTTCAGTCAATTGGCCGACTTGTTCAATAACCCCGCCATGCCGCCTGCGGGCTACGGTTCTTTGTGGTTGGTGTCGACGTTAATCTTGATTGCAGCCTCCGGTAAATCGGCGCAGTTTCCATTTTGCTTTTGGTTGCCCAGAGCCATGGAAGGGCCAACGCCTTCCAGCGCTATTTTCTATGGTGCCTTATCGGTACATTTGGGCGTGTTTTTATTATTAAGAACCACACCGATTTGGTCTTACCATTATCTAACCCGAGTTAGCATCTTTGTCATTGGCCTGCTGACGGTTATCGTGGCCAGCATTTCCGAGAAAACACAGTCCAATATCAAAGGCAAAATTGCTTATGCATCGATTACCCAAGTCGGGTTTATGTTTATAGAATTATCGTTGGGTCTGGAAACTCTGGTGCTGGTTCATTTTCTGGGCAACGCATTTTTACGTTGTTATCAATTATTGGTTTCGCCCTCCATTGTGGTGCATTTGTTACGGGTTGAAGGCGCAACCGATACCGACTTTTATATCAAAAACAGTACCAGATTTCAGTTTTTACCGTCATCCCTTCGTGACACCCTGCCGGATGTTTTACACAATACGCTGTATGTATTTTCCTTGCAAGAAGGCAATTTAGAGCGTTTGGTCAGTGCCATTCTTTGGGATCCCTTAAAGCGGGTTGGCGCACGCATTAATATTATGAATATCGGGTTAAAACTGGTTTATGGCTTGGGTGGTTTTGTAGGCGTTTGGCTGATTATTGTCGCGACCGGTATCAATAACCGTTATTTGGCACTCCCGATATCCGTCTTTATGGTGCTGGCATCATTAAGCGCCTTTAGCCAAAAACACAGCCCGCTCAGTGTTTGGAATGCCATCGGCTTAAGCTCGATTTTGGCAGGAATAGCGGTTTGGTTTTTAAATCCCGATGCCTGGTTTGACGTGGCGATATTTGCCAGCGGTATCATTCCCGCCTGGATTTTAGGGGTCGTGGTGTTGGTCAAGTTGCTTAAAAACGAAAACTTTGCCGAGTCGCCTTTCGCCTATCGCGCCATGGCAGAAACGCAACCGACACTTTCGTTGTTATTGTTTTTGAGTTTTTTAGGGATGGTTGGCTTTCCGATATCACCGGCTTTTCTGGGAGAAGATTTATTACTGTCCCACGCCAGTAGCCATGCGCCTTGGTTAGCACTGCCTATTACCCTGGCTTTTGTCATTAATGGTATCGCTGCCGCTCGTGTGTTTCAAAGACTCTGCATGGGTAGACCGACTGAACTTAATGTCGTATCGGAAGAGGCTATTGACACTGATATTGCCTACACGGTAAAAGCATCAAATGCCCATGCGCTGTAAGTTGCTTATTATTAAACGGTCAATATTTTAAAAGATTATCACCACGAAGACACGAAGGATACGAAGAAAAAACTTGGGCGTCCTTCGTGGCTTGGGGCTTTTAGGATAAACGCAGACTTTTTTCAAAACAGTCCCATTATCTGTCAAACCTATAGCTCAAGAAAATCTTCAAGTTGTTGCAGGGTGACGGACTGTTGTGCGGCCAGGGCTTTATCTTGAGGGGTGTTGTAACCCCATAATGCAAAAATCAGGTTAACGCTTTTAAGTTCTGCGTTGTTTAATACATTTAACAAGGCGGGCAGGCGGTCTTCAACAAAATGAATGGTGTCGTTGGGATGGGTTTTTAACAAGGTCTTTAATACTTCTATTTTGTTCATGTTCCGATCCAGCCCAAAAATCTGCTCGTCGGCCAGTTCAATGGCATTGGCTTTCAGGATTTGTTTAACAAAACGCTCCTGCTTGGTAGTGACAATATACCAAGTCGATTGATCGCCCAGCAGTTGCAGCTTTGTTGCTACGTTAGCGAATAACGGGTTCATGTTGACCCAGTCGACCAGGTCGTTTTCAATCCAGGTATCCCGGGTTTCCCCAAACAGTTTTTTTAGCTCATCCACAGTGATTTGAGCTTCGCTTAACAAGCGTTGGATTTTGTCGCCATAGTCGTTGCAAATGGCTTCAATGGTTTCTTCCAGATAGAGCAAACGTATAGCCAATATGGCTTCGTAGCCCGTTTCTATCATCGGTCTTATTAACCTGAATTGTTCAATCTTCTTTTGAGGAACCGCTATGGGCATATCGCCCCAGAGTGTGCCAGCCGCTTTCCAGCCGGTTATTGCAGTTTCTACCGCGCTGTCACAGATGACGCCATCAAAATCAAGCGCATAAATAGTTGAGTTATTCATCTTTGTGTTCATTGAAAGTTAAGGTGATTGACGCATTGTAACCGGCTAATAGGGAAAATATAAATCGTAACGACTCAGTCGTTAAAAAATAGAACAGGTATGACACGGATTTAACTGATAGGCGCGGATAAAGGAATATTCTCAATCTTCCAGTAAAAATAAAATCCGTTGAAATCCGTATAATCAGTGTCATCCGTGTTCTATGATCGAAGTTAATATCTACTGGGTAGTTACCATAAATCAACCGGTTATCGATTGAACTGGGGGTGAGTTTTCGTTCAAAAATTCGGTGAGTTTATTGCTACCGGACTCAATGAGCTTTGCTTTCTTTACCCGACTCAATTTTTTCAGGTCTATTTCGCGTTTCGTTGCGGAGCTGCGGTTATGACCGGTTTCCAGGTAAACCAGTTGTTTGGGTAGCCTCCCTCCTCGAAAATATTTTGCGCCCTGTCCGGTTGCATGTTGCTTGAAGCGTATGGAGACATCGAGGGTGATGCCCGTGTATAGCGTGTTGTCGGTACAGAGAATAATATACACAGACCAGATCATAACGGCTTACTCTCTAAAAAAATCTGTTTACTCTCGAAAACCACAAAAAACAAAACAGTCTGGCTAACGGTTTGTGACTTGCTCGGGTTTGCCTTGTAATACCTATTCAGAGGAGGTGCCAACCATTTTAAAATATTCGCTTTCAGCAACAATATCGCGGTTATTCTCAACCCGATCCAGATAAACCTTGCCTTCCAGATGATCAAATTCATGTTGAAAAACCCGTGCAACAAAGCCTTCCAGCTTGGCTTCCACTACAGTGCCTTGTTCATTGCTATAGGTGATTTGTATGTCTTTATAGCGTGGTACTAAAGCCCGAATGCCCGGAATACTTAAGCAACCCTCCCAGTCTTTTTCTGTTGTATCAGACAATGCTTGAAATGCCGGATTAATCATTACCGTGGGCTCCATCAGTGGAGCGTTAGGGTAACGTGGGGAAGGGCGCGAGGCAATGATGATCACTTGCTTTGATTCGCTAATTTGAGGCGCAGCAATACCGACACCCTGAGTTGAAGCCAAGGTGTTTTGCAGGGTTTTAATCAGTTGCTGTATTTCAGTGCTCTGACTATCGGTTACCGCAGCCGCTTTTAGGCGCAGCACTTTTGCACCTAATTGGGCAATCTCACTAACACTAACCATTAGAACGCCTGCAATTCATTTAAAATAACCGATTGGGCTTGGACGGGTTCTTCATTGGTCACGTTTAATAACTGAAGATAACAACCATCCGGTTGTAACAGCCAGGCTTGCGTATTATCTTTTAAATATAAATCAAGGTCGTGCAGTATGCGATTATAGAGCCGTTTGCTTTCAATGGGGAAGCAAATTTCCACGCGCCGGAACATATTGCGATTCATTAAATCGGCGCTGGAGGCATAAACTTCTTGATTGCCATCATTGGCAAACGCATAAATCCGCGCATGTTCCAAAAAGCGTCCGATAATGGCACGCACTTCTATATTTTCAGAAACACCCGGTATTCCCGGTCTTAGGCAGCAAATGCCCCGGACGATTAGTTTAACTTCAACGCCGGCCTGTGAAGCACGGTAAAGTGCGCGTATGGATTTTTCTTCAACAATGGCATTGACTTGAATAATGATTTTTGCGGGTTTGCCATTTTTGGCGTGCGTTATTTCCCGTTCGATTTTTTCAAGTATGCCTTTATGTAGGGTAAAGGGTGACTGTAATAGTTTATTTAATTGGGTTACTTTGCCCAAGCTGGTGAGTTGTGCAAAGACGCGCCTTACATCTTCACCCAATTCTTTATTGCAGGAAAACAGGCCGTAATCGGTGTAAAGTTGGGCGGTTTTAGGATGATAGTTGCCGGTGCCCAAATGCACATAATTGCGTAGTTCTTTGCCTTCGCGTCGTAAGATCAGGCACATTTTGGCGTGGGTTTTATAGCCCACAACGCCGTACACAACATGGACGGCCGCTTCTTGTAATTTGGAGGCTAAATCAATATTGGCTTTTTCATCAAATCGCGCCCTTAATTCAATAACAACCGTCACTTCTTTGCCTGCCCGTGCGGCTCTGATTAATGCGGCAACAATGGGTGAATCCGCACCGGTACGGTAGAGTGTCTGTTTAATAGCCAATACTTCTGGTGATGCGGCCGCTTGACGTAAAAATTCAACGACCGGCGAGAACGATTCAAAAGGGTGGTGCAGTAAAATATCGTGGCGTTTAATGGCCGTAAAAATATCTTTGTTCCGACCCAGTTGTGCGGGAACTCTGGGTTTAAAAGGGGGGAACTTGAGGTCCGGTTTATCAACGAGGTTGTTGATTTCCTGAATCCGGTTTAGATTGACCGGCCCATCGACTAAAAATAACCGATCCCTGCCGAGTTCAAAACGATCGAGTAAAAAGCTTACGGTGTCATCAGGGCACGCGGCATCTATTTCCAGACGCACTTCATCC
>Ga0194053_10000988_pt1 | contig 19103 bp, 17 predicted proteins | sample SepL228m_MetaG_FD_161684 | JGI IMG/M metagenome (GOLD analysis project Ga0194053, IMG submission 161684) | Anoxic zone freshwater microbial communities from boreal shield lake in IISD Experimental Lakes Area, Ontario, Canada - Sep2016-L227-8m | ecosystem: Environmental > Aquatic > Freshwater >... | reverse complement strand
TTAGCAAAAATATCTCACGGACATTTCTACCGTCTTCGAGGAACAGATGCCTACAAGGAGAAGTCTGTTACGATTGGTAGAACCATCTCAGTGTCACGCGCAATCGGTATACGAAAGAAACCTCAACCTGACGGTAAACCAGGCTACATAAGGGCAGATACGGTGCATCAGGGTGATTTGGAAGGTGTGAAGGGTGTTTACCATGTGAACCTTGTAGACGAAGTCACTCAATGGGAGATACTCTTCTGTGTCGAGTCGATCACGGAAGGATCCATGGCATATGTGGTCGAACAAGCATTGAAGCTCTTCCCGTTTGTCATCATCGGATTTCACTCCGACAATGGAGGGGAGAATATTAATGGAAGCGTCAGTGAAGTTCTTCAAAAACAATTCATCGAACAGACGAAATCTCGGTCAGGAAAGTGTAACGACAACTCGCTCATAGAATGCAAGAATGGAGCGGTCGTCCGAAAGCATATGGGACGATGGCATATACCGAAATTCGAAGCAAGAAAGATTCAGGCATTCTTCCGAGATTTCTTCAACGAGTTCCTAAACTTTCATCGTATGTGTGCATATCCAACAATAGTTGTGAGCGACGATGGAAAGAAGAAAAAGATCTATAACGAGACCATGACCCCATGTCAGAAATTGTTGTCCATTCCGAATGTAGAAATCTATCTGAACAAAGACATGACCGTAGAAATTCTCAAGGCAAGAATGAAGAAACACAGTCACATTGAATTCGCCAAAATTATGGCAGCCGCCAAGCAAAAATTATTCGCCGCCATCAAGAAATGCTAAAATGATTTGAGGCTCATCTTACGATGGGAATATACTCGTGGCCAAGTTGTAGATATTTATCTGATTGACAGATACATGATTCTCGGGTAGGGTAATTTTGGAACAATTGATTCTGTTGAGTCGGTATATATTCACAGAATCTGAGTCAATGTCAGAACAATGATAGGAAGAAAAAAATGAAAAAAGTTCAATATCCGAAAGAAGGTTTAGAGATCTCGTATTTATACAATGCAGCTCAGAACATGCGTCGAAAAAACCGCAAACATGGAACTGAGCGGGATCCTCAGATCGATCGTATCAATGCCAGTAGACTGAAGGTGTTGATCAGTGAGATCGGTTGGCCGACGAAGAGCAAGGTGGGGAAGGAGGGGTCACGAGCTGCAGCCCTCATCGCTCTTCATGCCGATGATGATCCTGCATTCCAGTACACCTGTTTTCTTCTCATGAAGTCCGAGAAACCACCGGATGTCGAATTGTCAGACATCGCCTATCTAGAAGATCGGGTGATCGTCAATATGACGGGCTATCAGAAATACGGTACACAGTATACGCAGGAGTGTATCGGATACGTACCGTGGCCAATATTGAACATGGACATGCTGAATTTGGACATGGACAAACTGAATAATTTGCGAAAGCAGATGGGTCTCGGGACTATGGAGGAAGGGATCAGGGAGATGTACAAGAAGTATCCTTTGAAGAGGGGAAAGTTGTGGATCACGCTTTCCAAACAGACCTAGGAGCTCGACATTGTCCGATGTTCGAACTGTAGTTTAGCTCATATATCCTCGTGCAAAGGCGCGGGGATTTTTTTTGGGTATTTCCCAAATCTCTGAAAATACAGTATTGTATATGTTCATGTCAAAAAATTCGATGAAAAATGGGAATTCCCCTCAGGTATCTGGGGACACGATCATCCGTTTCGAGGATGTATCTTTCGAATGGGGGGAAAACAAGCCTATCCTGGATGAGGTCAGTTTCACTGTTCGTAAAGGTAACAAGGTTACCATCATGGGCCAGAATGGTGCAGGCAAGACCACTATCTTCGGACTCATCCTAGGGCTATCCAAATCAGATGCAGGCGATATCCACGTGACGAGCGGGTCGACCATCGCTACTGCGCGCCAGGTCATCCACCGTGAAGATCTGGAGTTGTCGATACGAGAATTTTTCGCCAAGTGTTTTGCTGAGAAAATCTATGATCTAGACCCACGGATAGACGCGATCCTCGAAGTAGTAAATCTGCACACACACAAACATGTTTCTGATCTCAAGGACAGGAAGGTGAAGACTTTTTCTGGAGGTCAGCAAGCACGTCTCCTCCTCGCCTCTGCACTCATTCAGGATCCGGATATTCTCCTCCTAGACGAACCAACGAACAATCTGGACAAGGCAGGTATAGAACATCTCACGCAGTTCCTGGTGAATTATCAGAAGACATGTTTGGTGATCTCTCACGACGCAGAATTCTTGAATGCCTTTACGCATGGCGTGCTCTATCTCGATGTACACACACGTAAGGTTGAACAATATGTCGGCGATTACAAAGATGTGGTAGAACAGATCTCTCGACGTATCGATGCAGAAAATAGAGAGAATGCGCGTCTGGGCAAGGAGATCCAGGCCAAGAAAGAACAAGCCAACATGTTCGCCATGAAAGGTGGTCAGATGCGTCTCGTAGCAAAACGCATGCGTGAAAAAGCTGAGGAATTGTCTGAAGAGATCGTCGATGTGAGAAAGGAGGACAAGACGATAAAGGCATTTACCATACCAGCACAGATGGATGTGATCGGCGATATCATCACCATTTCATCGTATTCAGTCGTTAGTCAAAAGACTCACAAGATCGTGAGCAGGACATGTGACGTCAAGCTTCGTCGTCGACAACATCTACTGCTCTCTGGTCCGAATGGTATAGGGAAGTCTACGTTGCTAGAAAAGATAGTGAATGGTGTCGATGGTACAGTGATCGCTCCTGGCGTTCGTGTCGGTTACTACCGTCAAGATTTCTCTATGATGGATTTCAATGACACCGTCTATGAATCATTGGAAAAGATCGTTCGTGCCACGCAGGGGAGATTGATCGAGACGGAGCTTCGGGCGGTGGCGGCAAGTTTCCTGATCGGAGCGGACGCGATCCATACGAGGATCGGTTCATTATCTGAGGGGCAAAAAGGATTGGTAGCTTTCGCTAGGTTGGTATTACTACGACCAGGACTACTCATCCTGGATGAGCCGACGAATCATATAAATTTCCGTCACTTGCCGATCATCGCGGCGGCACTAGATCAGTACGAAGGTGCGATGATCTTGGTTTCTCACGTACCAGAATTCGTCAAACAGATCCGGATAGACGAGATACTCGAATTGGGGAAATAGAGGTTACCCATATCACGAGGCATCGCCACGCCAAATGCGCACACGTCTCATTTGTCAAAATAAACTACCTCGCACACTATTTATAGGTGTGCGAGTTATTAGTTGCCGCGCGGCCGACGGTCAGGTGACGAGCTGTCTATTGAAATGGTAGATGTACATTTTTCTCCTTTGTTCGATTGTTTACCGAGCTAACTTTCGGATAACTTTAGCAGGGAAGTCACGAGAGGTCAACGTCAGCTTTGGAGGTAGCTACGCTGTTTCCAGCGACCCAACCCGTCGTCCAGCATAGTTGCAAACTGTATCCACCAGATGGTCTGTCGATATTCAGAATGTCGCCTACCAAGTATAGGTTGTGGACGAGGCGAGATCGCATCGTACGAAAGTCGATCTCTTCTAGCACAACGCCACCGGAAGTGATGATCGCATCACTGACACCGAGAAGTCCCGTTGGATGTATCTCTAGACCTTTGAATATCTGGATGAGAGAGAGGCGCTCTTCGCGTGTAACGCTGTGGCAGAATGTTTCTGCTGTGATACCTGACTTTTCTAGAACGACTGGCACGAACGCTGTTGGGATGATACTCGTAATGGCGTTCTTGAATTTCTTGTTGCTCTCGGATGTGAATAGCTTTTGCAGAGCCTCATTCAATGTGCTGTGATCATGTGTCGGTAATAGGTCGAGAGACATGACGACGTCGCCGTATTTCAGCAATTCGTTGACTTCCGAACTCATGTTGAGTATCGATGGGCCAGAGAGACCAAAATGTGTGAATAGTATTTTACCCTTCTTCACACCCTGCTTACCACCGACTCGAAGGCCGTTCTGATATAGGGTGATCTTGGCATTCGGAAGTGAAACACCAGAGATAGCTTTGACCCATTCATCGCTCACCGTGATAGGAACCAATGCAGCCATCGCTGGAGAGATCTTGTGGCCGAGTTTGGTGAGCCATCGGAATCCATCTCCAGTTGAACCCGTCTCCGGATGAGATTTTCCACCGGTCGCTATGATGAATGAACGCGCCTTCACGACGTCACCATTCAGCAATCTGACTGCGACTATCTCTCTATCTGCCCCTGTGCCGGTGCTTTCAAAATCGACAACCTCAGAATCCATTTTCATTATCACAGGATTATTGCCACCATGACTCGCATCCCTCATCTGTTCGAGCAAGACGTCCCAGACTGATGATGCTTTGTCGGTTACAGGGAAGACGCGACCACCTTCCTCAACTTTCGTCTTGAGACCTCTCGCATGGAAAAATTCTAGTGATTCTTTTACACTATGTTGCGCGAATGCAGAGAAGAGGAATTTGTCACTACCTCGAAATTTGGCTAGTAGCTTGCGATCGTCTAGTTCGGAATTTGTCAGATTGCACCTGCCACCTCCGGATATGAGGAGTTTCTTGCCCAGGTCGGCATTCTTCTCTAGGAGGATCACTTTGAGACCCCTCTCAGCAGCTCTCCCGGCTGCCATCATACCTGCAGGACCACCACCTATGACTGCTAGGTCGTATGTGGTGAGGTGAGACCTTGTTGTGCTGGCTCTAATATTCATGAGATGCATACTAGCACACTGTATTGACAAAGCATAATCTGCATGCTGGTTTGCAAAATGCTATACTTCAATATCCATGTTTACCTTCAGCAGACTTTTCAAATCACCTGTAACAACTATTTCCGGTATACGTCTACGTCGGCCGATATTACATACGCGCAGTCGCAAGTTATATCTGGCAAACAAGGAAGTTACGAGAGTGCTCGTGGCAGAAAGGGTACAACATTTCCTGAAGCATTATGGTGACCGACACGGTATCATCGTTGGGAAGGTTGCTATAAGGAATCAAAAAAGTCGTTGGGGCAGTTGTTCCAAGAAAGGGAATCTCAACTTCAATTACAAACTCGTTTTCTTGTCACCAGAAGTTCGTGACTACGTGATCGTCCACGAGATCTGTCATATAAAGGAGTTCAATCACGGCCGCGGATTCTGGACGCTGGTCGCGGAGACTGTTCCCGACTATTATGAATTGAGGAAGCAACTCCGGACTCGCGCTGCTGCAGCAGATTGACTAATATTATCTTGAACATAGTTACGCTAGTAGCGTTTGAAAGGAAATATGGCCAAGAAAATGCATGTAAATGGCAAATCATGATATAGTATTCGCAGTTAAGGAACATTTCAAATCAATCATTATCCAAAGGATCTTACGTGAATCATGGACCATACAAATCATATCGTCATCAGGAATTGAGCCAAGCCCTACACGAACTCAACATGAGTTGTTATAAATTCTCACAGCTTTGTGGGGTGACGCCCGGTGAGATGAGTGACATCATGTTTCGCGCGGCAGTGCCGTGTCGAATGAACAATGGGAAAAATTCTCGTGTCAGGATCCGCTTCCAGGAGCTGTCTGGTTATCTGTGGGAAGAGCTTTTCCCTGATGATTTTGCAGCTTTGCGCGAGAAGTTCAGTTCTGCTCTATCGGAATCAAAAACAAAGCCTCGACCTGCGACGGAAATGTTGCGGGAAAACGGGTTTATTCCCAATGATCCCGTGACACCTTTCGAGGAAGTCGCTCAAAGTGAGGAATCGCAGAGTGTTAACAAAGTTCTCGACGAGGTTCTGTCGAGTCTGACAATTCAACAGGCCGCTATACTCAGAATGCGCTTCATGGAAGGTCTGACTCTCGAGAAATGTGCCGAAAAGTACCGCGTCACTAGGCAACGGATCGGCCAGATCGAGAGTAAAGCACTCCGGCTCATGCGTCATCCCACGAGAATACGGAAACTGCAGGAGGTGCATGATGCTCTAAGTTAGATCGATAGCGAGAAGCCCTGCAGTGATGCCGGGCTTCTTTTTTACAAAATTTTTACATCACAAAAATATATCGCTGTGAACTTGGAGGAATTGGAGCATGAACAGAAGATCCAAAATAGGCACATCAATGCCATTTATTCCATGTTTGATAAAATATTGGATGAGCTATTAAAACCAGAAGCACCCATGGGTTTTTCTCGTTTTGGTAAATAATCATACGATGTTTATAACCCCCCTTGACTTCCTATCGCATTCCAGTAGTATGGTACTTACGCCTGTAAACAGGCTAGCGTACTTTGAAAGTCACATACAGAAATATGAGAATGTACAATTCTTTTTTAGCTCGCTAACCCGAGCAAAGAAAAGAAAGTGTTCGTGATAAGCTCTTAGCGGAGCATTACGAAATATGTGCAAAGTCAAAATATCTATTTATTCCAATATTAGAATTCCAAACAATTGTCTCACACGGCTTTTAGCAAGGCCGAGACAAATAGAAATTGAGCAGAGGATAAAGTGAAAATATAAAATATAAGCTTCCGTGGCTCGCCATTAGGGCTCGCACGGAATGAATTTCTCGCCAGATGGCTCGAAATTCAGCTTTCTATTTTGTTCCGTTCGCTTAATAGTTAAGAGTTTGATCCTAGCTCAGGATGAACGCTGGCGGCGTGGATAAGGCATGCAAGTCGAGCGCTCCGATCCCGCAAGGGCATCGGAGAGCGGCAGACGAGGTAGTAATAATTAAGTATGTACCCTAGAGTCAGGCATAGCCATCCGAAAGGGTGGGTAACTCCTGATAGTCTCGAAAGAGTAAAAATTTATTGCTCTGGGAACAGCTTGATCGGTATCAGCTAGTTGGTGAGGTAAAAGCTCACCAAGGCTATGACGCCTAGGGGACCTGAGAGGGTGACCCCCACCGATGGGACTGAGACACGGCCCATACACCTACGGGTGGCTGCAGTCGAGAATCTTCCGCAATGGACGAAAGTCTGACGGAGCGACGCCGCGTGGAGGATGAAGTTCTTCGGAACGTAAACTCCTTTTGCCAGGGAAAAAGTTATTGATTGTACCTGGAGAATAAGAAGTTGCTAAACTCGTGCCAGCAGCAGCGGTAATACGAGTGCTTCAAGCGTTATCCGGAATCATTGGGCGTAAAGGGTGTGTAGGCGGTTTTGTTAGTCTCGCGTTAAATCTTTCGGCTCAACCGAGAGTCTGCGCGGGAAACGGCAAGACTAAGAGGATGGAAGGGGTCTTTGGAACTCATGGTGTAGCGGTGAAATGCGTTGATATCATGGGGAACACCGAAAGCGAAGGCAAAAGACTGGTCCACTCCTGACGCTGAAACACGAAAGCGTGGGTCGCGAATGGGATTAGATACCCCAGTAGTCCACGCCCTAAACGATGATCTCTCGCTTTGAGGAGTATCGACCCTCTTCGAGGCTAAGTTAACACGATAAGAGATCCGCCTGGGTAGTACGGCCGCAAGGTTGAAACTCAAAGGAATAGACGGGGACTTGCACAAGCGGTGGAACATGTGGTTCAATTCGACGCTAAACGAAGAACCTTACCAGGGTTAGAAATCCATTCGAAGACCGGCAGAAACGTCGGTCGCCGCAAGGCGGATGGACAGGTGCTGCATGGCTGTCGTCAGTTCGTGGTTTGAACTGTTCTCTTCAGTGAGGTAACGAACGCAACCCCTGTTGTCTGTTACAAGTGTCAGACGAGACCGCCCCGCCCAGAGCGCAAGAAGTTAGTGATTAGTGACTAGTGATTAGTGAATCGCATCATGCGACTAACTAGACACTAACCACTAGTCACTAGTTCCTGCTTTCCGGGCGGGGAGGAAGGTGGGGATGACGCCAAGTCAGCATGGCCCTTTGACACCCTGGGCTACACACGTGTTACAATGGCGCGTACAACGGGACGCAATATCGCAAGATGGAGCAAACCCTTATAAAACGCGCCCCAGTTCGGATAGGAGTCTGCAACTCGACTCCTTGAAGCCGGAATCGCTAGTAATCGCAGGTCAGCTATACTGCGGTGAATACGTTCTCAAGTCTTGTACTCAGAATCAAATGCGCTTGGCAGTTTGTCAAGGTCTACGTGGTTCAAATCCACGTTCCGATCATATCGGAATAGTGAAAAGATAATCCATTTGCCGTGAGGGAATGGGTAAAGGATCTTAGTAGCAAAAGCCAGCCTGATCATTAAAGGTGACACGACTCATACGGTGAGTTATGAGGAAGTGTCTATAAAAAACCCGATCAGGATGGCCGGAATAGAATGACAAATGACCCAAGGAGATCTTATATGTCAAAGTTGATATATAAGAAGTCAGCTGCGTCATAGTACTATGCGGTAACTTAATGTTATAATTACTGCATGGGAAGGACAAAACCACAGTCGGTTTCGGCCGATTATATTGTTGGACTTACAGATGGCGAAGGATGTTTTTATGTCCTATTGAATAAATCGTCATTGTATCGTACTGGTTACGGTGTTCATCTGCATTTTCATATAAAAATGCAGGAAGCAGATCGAGAAGTTCTCATTAAAGTGAGAAATAGTCTCGGTTGCGGTGAAGTCTATTTTCAAAATGAGAAAAGACTGAACCATGTACATTGTTATCGGTATACAGTTGCGGCTCATAGAGATATTATAGAAAAAATTGTTCCATTTTTCGAAAGTCATCCGTTACAGACGGTGACTAAGAAGAAAAATTTTGAATTGTTTGCTGAGATAGCCGAGATAGTCGGCAAAGGTGAACATCTAACATCAAATGGAATAGATAAAATAATAAAACTCAAAGCCATGATGAACCAACGAACTGTGGACTCGCGTAGTGCGGGAAATCCGCTCGCTACGTCCAAAGCCGTGAAATGATGGGAAGCGGTATGGTCCAAATATTATTATTTGGAGGGAACGCGAAACAGATATGTTATCGCAATCCGCCCGTCAACCCAAGGGAGTCGGTGGTGCCCGAAATCTCGCCTCGTGCGGGCCTAAGGCAAAATCGATGACAGGGGGTAAGTCGTAACAAGGCACGGGTAGCGGAAGCTGCTCGTGGAATATTTCAAAGAATCAACCGTTTTTTATCCATTCTTCGGAATGGGTAAATAAACTTATAGTCGATCGCTTCGACGTAAAGTCGGAGTGGAGCCATGACTCTTGTGTGCTCTAAACACGAGTCCTTAACCGGGGAAGATTCCCGGACCACATGGGAGATATCAATTGAATCTCTCATGGGTGAACGGAACAAAATAGAGAGCAAAAACAAAAAACACCTTTAACTGGGTGTTTTTTGTTTATATAAGGGGTATATTTGAGCTGTGCAAAACCCTATCATTTATGCTACAATAGTACATATGTACGAGTGTGATTAGGCCAAAGTTATTCATTAATTAGGGCCTATTATATTATTTTATGGCCAAGAAGTCAGACAAACCCACCACAGGAGAACCGGTACCAGTCCGCGAAGGGAACGGTATTGTTGCTCGCTCCATCACTACAGAGATGCGTGAGTCATTTTTGGACTATGCCATGTCTGTTATCACGGATCGTGCGCTTCCAGATGTTCGTGATGGATTGAAACCTGTGCATCGCCGCATACTATATGCTATGCATGAAAAGGGTCTGACAGCGTCATCAAAATTCCGCAAATCAGCCGTCGTCGTTGGAGACACTATGGGTTCATATCACCCACACGGTGACGTCGCTATATATGACTCGATGGTCAAGATGGCACAACCATTCACCATGCGCTATATGTTGGTACATGGTCAAGGAAACTTCGGAACAGTTGACGGTGATCCACCAGCTGCTATGCGTTATACAGAAGCCAAGATGTCACGTATCGCGAGTGAGCTACTCCGTGATATGGACAAGAACACGGTTGATTTCCGACCGAACTATGACGGATCAAAGAAAGAGCCAACAGTTTTGCCGACAACGGTGCCAAATCTTTTGTTGAATGGTACGCTCGGTATCGCCGTTGGTATGGCCACAAATATCGCACCACACAATCTCCGCGAAGTCGTCGATGCTACAGTCTATCTACTCGAGAACAAGGACGCCACGACTGAGGACTTGTTCCAGTTCATCAAAGGTCCTGATTTTCCAACTGGTGCTGTCATGTATGGCGAGAAAGACATACATCATGCCTATGCTACCGGGCGTGGCGGTGTTACCGTACGTGGCGAAGCAGAGATCGTCGAGGACAAGAAAGGCCAATTCCAGATCATCATCACTTCCATCCCGTATCGTGTCAACAAGTCCGAGCTCATCATCAAGATCGCCGATCTCGTTCGTGAGAAGATCATCGAGGGTGTAAAGGGTCTCCGTGATGAGTCAGACAAGGATATCCGCATCGCCATAGACTTGAAACAAGGTTCATATCCGGAAAAAATACTAAATCTCCTCTACAAGCATACTCAGCTAGAAGAGGCTTTTCATTTCAATACTGTCGCTCTAGTCCACGGAGTTCCGCAAACGCTTTCATTAAAATCCATCCTACAGGAATTCGTCGTGCACAGGATAGATGTCATACGACGTCGCACACAGTTCGATCTCACTAGGGCTCTAGACCGTGAGCATATCCTCCTAGGACTGAAGAAAGCCCTAGATCATATAGATGAGATCATCACCATGATCCGTGCTTCCAAGGACGCTGTAGAGGCTCATGCGGCCCTCATGAAGAAGTTCAAGTTCAGTGAAAAGCAGGCAACTGCTATCCTGGAAATGAAACTGCAGAGACTAGCAGGACTAGAGCGCAAGAAAGTTTTGGATGAATTGGCTGAAGTGCAGGCATTGATAGGGGAACTCAGATCTATCTTGAGCAGTGATAAACTCGTCCGCGGCATCATCAAGACCGAGCTCACTGATGTGAAGGCTCGATATGGTGACGATCGTCGCACGAGGATCGTGAAGCATGGCGTCAAAGATTTCAATCCTGAGGACCTGATAGCTGATGAGGAGTCTGTACTCGTCCTTACGAAAGGGGGCTATGTAAAGAGAACAGATCCAGACGAATACCGCAAACAGAAACGTGGTGGTGTTGGAGTAGTCGATCTAGATACCAAAGAAGAGGACTTCATCTCACATCTCATATTTGCCTCGACGCACAATGACCTACTATTTTTTACTGACAAAGGCAAAGCTTTCCAGATCAAGATGTATGACATACCGGAGGGAAAACGTGCCACCAAAGGCAAGTCAGTCATGAACTTCATCTCTCTCGCTGATGGTGAGCGGGTGACTTCTATATTGCCGATGCCAAAGAACAAGAAAGAGGCTGAAGGACTATCTCTCATGATGGTCACCAAGAATGGTACAGGCAAGAAGACATCCGCAGCACATTTCAAGGACGTGAGACGTTCGGGACTGATCGCGATCACACTGGAAGACGGTGATGAACTCATCTCTGCTTCATTCGTGACGAAAAATGACGAGGTCGTCATCGCCACCAAGGAAGGCCAATCGATCCATTTCAAGGAGTCTGATGTTCGTGAAATGGGTAGGAATGCTGCCGGCGTGCGTGTTATCAAGCTCGACAAAGTCGATGGTGTTATCTCTGCTGACGTCGTCTCCAAGGATGCCACGAATCCAGCTCTGTTCGTCATGAGTTCAAATGGATATGGCAAAAAGACCAAACTTTCTGAATACAAAGTCCAGAATCGCGGTGGTTCCGGCATTCTCACTATGAATATAACGGGGAAGACTGGCTCCCTCATCGCTGCCAAGGTTGTAACTGATGACAACGAAGAGATCGTAGCTATGTCAAAGAAATCCCAAGTCATCCGTGTCGATCTCAAGGAGATTCCTGCTCTCTCTCGTGCCACCCAAGGTGTTCGTGTCATGAAGCTTCGTGATGGAGATACTCTGGCGAGTCTGATCTGTTTGTAAATATTTTGGTTCTTGGTCATGTGCACCATTCATCGGTACGAGGCGAGACCTTGTCGTGACAAGGCCTTGTCATGAAGCTCACTGTCCCCAGGGGGCACTTCATACTTCACCTTTTATAGCATATAATGTAGTCATGTTTTCTGACCCAGCCACAAATCTCAACAAGTTAGGTCTCGCGGACGGCATGAAGATAGTCGATATCGGTGCAGGCTCTGGATTCTATAGCATCGAGGCAGCGAAAAGGGTAGGCGCGACAGGCCGCGTCTATGCCGTGGATGTTCAGAAAGATCTGTTGGAAAGGCTACGTTCGGTCGCAGGATCACAAGGACTTCACAATATCGAGGTAGTTTGGGGAAATGCGGAGAAGATAGGTGGAACGAAGGTGCGTGAGTCGCTGGCTGATAGGGTGATCGCCTCCAATGTCCTGTTCCAGATAGAAAAGCCGGATGATTTTGCATTGGAAATGAAAAGGATAACCAAAGTAGGAGGTAAGGTATTGGTCGTGGACTGGAGTGATGTTTCGCCACTCAGTCCAAAAACACTCGTTTCGGCAGCAAAAGCACAGGCATTATTCGAGAAGGCAGGCTTCAAGTTGGAACAGACTTTCGGAGCAGGGGACCATCATTACGGTCTTGTGTTTGTTAGATAATGCAAAATGTAAAAATCAAAATGAAAAATGACAATTTAAAATATGAAATATTGTTGGATTCAGGTTTCGCGTTAACATTTTCCATTTTCCATTTTAATTTTTAAATTAATATGTCCAAATTTCAGATCATCACCCTATCAGTCTTCGTTGTTTGCATCATCGGCGGTGTGATCGGTTTTGCGACATTCAAAGGTAGTTCGAGTAAAACTACGTTGTCGCCGATAACAGTCTGGGGTACGTTTCCAGCAGAAACATTTACTCAGTATCTTGGCAATATAAATAATGGCGCCTCGGAGCCTGTCAGTGCGACTTATACACAGATCGCACCTGACCAGTTCAACAGTACCTTTATCGCCGCTCTAGCTCGCGGAACGGGACCAGATGTCGTACTTCTGCCAGTTGATATGATACTGCCACATCTCGACAAGATCACCTCTATCCCATATACAGCCTTGCCACAGAGGACATTCATGGATACCTATATCCAGGAAGCCAATATCTATCTTTCTGCGAATGGCGCTCTAGCGATACCATTCACTGTCGACCCTCTCATCATGTACTGGAATAGGGACATGTTCAATGCGGCCGGTATAGCAACATATCCGAAATACTGGGATGAGACGGTCAAGCTCATTCCCAAGCTCACGGTGAGAGATAGCAATGGTAATGTTACAAAATCAACCATGGCTATGGGAGATTTTACCAATACTACGAACGCGCGTGAAATATTCGGAACGCTCCTCATGCAACTCGGCAATCCGGTGACCGCATATGATGGTAAGGGACTATTGGGGACTACGATATCGAGCCAGAATGCCTCTGTCTCACAGGCAGTACTCAGTTTCTATACACAGTTCGTTGATCCATCGAGTCCGAACTATACCTGGAATAGGGGGATGCCCAATGACAAGACTGCATTCCTGTCTGGTATCACCGGGACATATTTTGGCTTTGCTTCGGAACTCAAGGGCCTCCGTGCCAAGAATCCGAACTTGAACTTTGATGCTGCGCCACTGCCCCAAGTCAAAACTGGTGGCACGAAAGCGACATATGGTCGGATGTATGGTTTCTCGATCCTGAAGAGTTCTGCCAATGTGAACAACGCCTATCAGATCATTTCTGCCTTGACATCCGCGGCAAATCTAGCTTCTCTATCCACAACATTGTATCTGCCTTCAGTGCGTAGAGATCTCATCACCGCTGGTTCTAGTGATCCGTACCTGAGCGTGTTCGATACCACGGCACTCATCACGAACACCTGGCTAGATGCAGATGTTTCCCAGTCACGAGCGCTCTTCGCTAACATGGTACAATCAGTGACGAGTGGCAAGAATACAGTTAGTGAAGCTATTCAGGATATAGAGAGTCAGTACAATCTGTTGTTGAGGAATGCGACGCAATGATAGATAATGTAAAATTGAAACATCAAAATGGAAAATTATAATGTAACATTAAAATTAACTGACTTCTCTATGAGAGATTTTCCATTTTAGTTTTTACATTTTACACTCTTATGAAACGAACCATCATCACAACCACCGTTCTAGTTATCATCGCGGCACAGCTTCCTTTTGTGACTATGGCCGCTACCTCGCAGACTATCAACATCACAGACCCAACATTCAAATTCGTGATATGTAACGGACCGGATCTCAGCAAACTGCCACGAACTGAAATGATAACTATCAATCAAGTAGAATATATTCCTGGGACGCGCAGTACGAAGATCACACCGTTTCCCTATACTGGTGGTTCAGAATATCCTGAGTGGTACCATCCCTGCGACTTCAACGCTCTCGTAGATACCGCTCAGCATCTCATCAATATCATCGTATCAGTCGGTGTATTCGCGGCTCTGGGTAGTTTTGTCTATATCGGCTTTCTATACATCGAAGGTACCGAAAAGGGTCGCACGAAGGTCAAGGACATGTTCCCAAAAATGTTCAAGGGGTTTATACTGATGTTATCAGCTTGGTTCATTGTTTATCAATTACTGGGCTGGCTGGGTGCCAGCGAAGGGTTCAGGTCACTATTAGGTAGTCCGTTAGGTAGTCCGTAATAAGTCAGTCGAATATAATCAAATGAAAAAAATCCTCATTGCATCTTTGTTGGTAGTAGCTTTCGTCACATCGATAGCTAGTATTTCGCTTGCAGATCCGGTTTTACCATCGCAGAATCCAGTGGAGAATGTTCCTAATGCTGAGAGGACCGCTAACGTTCCTACTGAACGTGGAAAAGATATTACGACGAACACCCCTCAAAATCAGACATCAACTCTCAAAAACCCACTGAAGGTTAACTCGATAGGTGACCTGGTAAAGTCTGTGCTCCAGGTGTTCAGCTACATCGCAGTACTCTTCGGGGTAGTTATGCTCATAGTTGTAGGGTTCAAATACATCCTCTCTCAAGGCAAGCCCGAAGAAATGAAAAAGGCTAGTAATGAACTCCTCTATATCGTCATAGGTCTGGCGATCGTGATCGGCGCCAGAGTAGCTGTCGATATCGTCATTAACACGATGAGTAGTACGGGTGTGATAGATCCGAATGTTATCCAAAGTGCCAAAGATGCCAATAAATAGAATTATTAACTGAACTTATCAATAAATATGAACAAGAAATATATAAAGTATGTGTTGTCATTTGGCGCTCTATCATTGCCTGTTATAACATTTGCCGCACCGACGAGCAAGACGTTGAACACTCTTGTCGTCGAGACCATCGTACCTTATCTCAACCTAGCCTTATATCTCATGATGGCTTTCGCATTCGTTATGTTCGTTTTCTATGTTATCAGATATTTCATGATGCCAAATGAGAAAAGGGCAGAAGGAAACACATACGTTATGTATAGTTTATTGGGTTTTTTCGTGATTCTATCATTCTGGGGATTGGTGAATATACTGCTAAATAGTTTTGATCTGGGGAATAAGGCCAATACGCCGGGTGATTGGGGCTCATTTACAAATATATTTCCGAAATAACAGGTAGGCTACATATCCACAGATCGAGTAGTGTCTTGTTTGTAAAATAGTGTATAATCATCAGTAACTAATATAACCGTATTAGCGCTTATTAATAAATTAACAATAACATGAAAAAAATCATCGCGGTAACATTAACATTCGCACCTATCGTCGCATTTGCTCAAAACAAGATCAACGACGTCAATGAGTTAGCAAATAGGGCCGTGCAAATAGGTAATCTCTTTACTGGTTTGCTCATATCACTCGCAGTCATCTTCATTATTTGGAATGTTGTCATGTATCTGATCAAATCTGGAGATGAGGAAGCGCGATCAAAGGCAGGAAAGTCGATTCTTTATGGAATCGTTGGGCTGTTCATCATTTTGTCTATCTGGGGATTGGTGAATATACTTACGAACTCGTTTTCAACAACCAACACCGTACAGGAAGTAAGACTAGCACCACCAAAACCAGTCACTATATAAAGACGTATGCTCCCGCTAACATCCTTGATAGCCGCCGTTAGTGCAAGTGAATTTGGTAAGGCGATAGATCCTGTGATAAAAAATATCGTCAATCCGGCGATAGAGATCTTGTTCGCTGTTGCTTTGCTCATATTCGCATATAGTGTCGCACGTCTCATCTGGGGATCTGCTGAGGGTGAAGATCGAGCGAATGCAAAGAGAAGTATGTTGGGCGGCATTATAGGCATGTTTATCATGTTGTCGGCATGGGGGATAGTGTATGTCATCTCAAATACAGTCAAGACATTTTGAGAGTTAGAGGATCAGTATAAAAGGAAAAGGGCTGACGAAATACTTCGTCAACCCTTTTTTGATTTTCTAAAAGAGCTATTTGATGCCTTGCATCGCCCGAACGGCCTGCAGGCGCCAATCGGATGGAGGTTGCACACCCCATTTGTACAGGATGTATACGATCTTCCGGCCAACTTGGTCGTCACCATTCGCCCTGAAGGCAAGACTGTGAACTTGCTCTTCAGATATATAATCGACCGCATTGTTACCGAAGTCAAGGTCAACAGAGAACTCTTTTCTTCCGTTGACCTGTTTGTAGTACTTTACAGGCTGATCAGCGGGCTCGATTTGGATGTTCTCGCCGGCATCTGAATCGATCCTAATTACCTCGCCGTATGATTTTGCGACTGTTATCCAACCGACGCGGTAGGGTTGATGTACGACCTGAGCCGCTTGTTGCGGTTGTGGTGCTGTTGGGCCAGCTCCTCCTAACGACTTTGCTTCCGAAACAATATACATGATGAACGGGACCGCTGCTATGATGAGAAATATCACGATAACAGCTAGGATAATGATCCACTTCCAATGTTTGGAAGTGTCTGATTTTGGTTCTGTCGGATCCTTGTCTTCGGTTCCGGCAAATGTGCCTCCATTTATTGCCATACTATTTCCCTTTTGATTTTGCTGTTTGTGCCAGGAGCGTAGGAAGTATATTGGGGTCTACGTTCTTGCCGAGTCCGGTAACCATTATCGGATTCAGACCCTGGATCCTGCCTGCGATCGCCGCCGTCAGCATTAGCAAGACGTCTGGCGCCAAATCTTTGGCAGTTTCAACGTCAAGGCCACCTCGGAGTGCTGCCATTACTTGTGCCATATTGTGTGCGACTGCTACAGCTTGAACCGCTTCCTGATATGATTTTGTGCGCTGGATGTCGATGAGTATTAGTTCCTTCGTGGAGACACCTATCTTCAGCTCTCGGTCATCTACGGTACGATCGCCACCGAACAAGGTTTCGAAACGCTTTTTGAGTATCGTTTTCCCCTTGTCTTCTTCCTTTGCGCCCGGGCCATCTATTGTCTTGAAAACATCCTCTTCCTTCATACCTTTTATGGTTTGAATGAAGAATTGATCGACCTCGGCTTTGAGGTTTGATGTTATTGCATCTTCACTCTGACGTATCAGAGTGACGAGTTTTCCCGGTAACGGTGTAGCTGTCAATTGCCAATGTATTAGCAGCTCGATGTCCTCACCTTTTTGGGTATATACCACGAGTGGTTCTTTGCCAGTACCCACGATGATCTCGCTCTTCATATTGATGGGAGCGCCAACTTTGTACTCTGTTGGCCATTTTCCTCGCCAACCAGAGCCGATCTCTCTCATTGAGGCTATTTCGCCCACACTGAGACGTAAGTCCAGATCCTTCGTCATCTTGTCTCTCACTATTTGATTGGCTAGAACACGCCGGTGATTTGGTTGGGTGTATATGAACCACCAACCGAACATTGGGCTCTTGAATAGTATGAGCGCCCATCCGATGATGCTGACACTGAGACATGTCAGCGTAGCCCAGAACCAACTTGCTCCGGAAAACACAACGATGGGCAAGCCGACGAACGTGCAGAGGATGCCGAACAAGATGCCAGCACCTAGTACCTGGACTAGCACCGACAACCAGAAAAGTTCCTTCTCTGGTTGTATTTCATTTTCTTTCATTTTTCTTCCTTTTCTTTCGGACCACCCAAACAGGGAAGTCCATTTTTTTGTTTTTTATTTGATTGTCGATGAGCCTTCCTTGTGGTTCATCTACCTGTTATCTATTATAGCATTTATAGACATCGATGTCAAGTTATTTTATGGCCCAGAATATAGCCCAAATTGGCATGATATCGATATAGTGGAGATCGGCCGCCGTTAAGTGGGGCTAATTTCATATAAAAAAAGCACCCCATGGCGCTTTCTTCGTGAGTCCTTTGAGTGGAAACACTTGAAAGCACCACGTGGGTGTTTGCTAGCGGCGCTTGCCGCCATGCTGTCCACCACCTTGTGGTGGTGAATTGTGCTGTGGGGGTCCCGATCGAGACCCGTTGTTGTTACCGCCGCTTTGGCGGTAACTGGAGTTGTGATGGTAAGTTGGTGAGCGTCCACCACCGCGTCCACCCCAATACCACGAGGGGTAACCGTAAGTGTAACCACCCGAATACCCGCTGTATCCGTAACCTACGGCATAGGTATAGGTGGACGGAACATAAACATACGGATAATTCACATTGTACTGGTACTGCTGTACTGGTGCCGGTTCATCGAATGGTGCCGGTGAATAACTGATCGGCTTCGAGCCAACCCAATCAGATGTCGGTCCAGCGTTATGGACTGGGGTTACTGGAGCGGGCGGAGCGGGAGGCGCAGGAGTGGGTGCATCCAACTGTTGAACCTGTTGAACCGTATCGCCGTCATTGGTCCTGACCACGATTGTGATACGGGTTGAGACTTCAGTTTGCTCAGCGGTTTGAGATGTACTAATCCCACCCATACATAGAACTGTCATCAGTAATACTATGTTGTTGAATTTGCGACCGATTCTATTCACTTTCTATCCTTTCTTTGTGAGCCACCCAAAATAGGGAAGCTCGGTTGTTATTTTGTTGTCGGCGATCATTTACCTGATTGGAATCATAGCACTTGCGGCCAGCTATGTCAATATGCGATTTGGTAACCCCTCACACCCCTTTTAGGTAAGTCGCCATCATGCCTTTTTGCCTGTAGGACATTAGTACCGAGCAAAGGATTGCAAGAGTCTCCGCTGTTTTCTCTCTGAATGATCCAAATGATATTTTTC
>Ga0194053_10000986_pt1 | contig 19173 bp, 18 predicted proteins | sample SepL228m_MetaG_FD_161684 | JGI IMG/M metagenome (GOLD analysis project Ga0194053, IMG submission 161684) | Anoxic zone freshwater microbial communities from boreal shield lake in IISD Experimental Lakes Area, Ontario, Canada - Sep2016-L227-8m | ecosystem: Environmental > Aquatic > Freshwater >... | reverse complement strand
AGCGGGGTCGTTCGGTATCCGAGACGGTTCGTGAGGGCTGTAAACTTCGATTCCGGCCACTGCTGATGACCGCGTTGACGAGTTTTATCGGTCATTTGCCCATGCTTTATGCCACCGGGTCTGGCGCGGATATTCAGAAGCCTCTGGCCATTGTGGTCATGGGTGGGTTGATCACTTCGACGCTTCTGACGCTGATTGTGTTGCCGACCCTCTATCATCTTCTTAACAAGAGGACGGAAACTCATTAGGGACGTTCTGTGATCCCGTCGAACCGGTGAAAGGGTTTCACTTTAGCTGCTGTTGTGCTATCTATACGGAATATGACCGACCTCAATATTGATAAAAAACGCAGAGTGCGATACAGGGGGACACATCCCCGGCGCTTTGGGGAAAAATACAAGGAGCTGAATCCGCTGGTCTATTCCGAGGAAGTCACGAAGGTCGTAGAGCGAGGACAGACTCCTGCCGGAATGCATCGGCCGATTCTTGTCAATGAGGTGCTCGAGGCACTCGCTTTAAAACCGGGTATGAGGGGGCTTGATGCGACTCTCGGCTATGGTGGTCACGCGCAGGAACTGCTGAAACGGATTATTCCCGACGGCCGACTCATTGGCATTGATGTGGATCCTTTGGAACTGCCCAGAACAGAAGCCCGGCTGCGAGAGCTCGGGTTTTCTGAAGATGTTCTTTTAGTGCGGCGGTTGAACTTTGCAGGGGTGCTTAAGCTTTTACCTGAAGCGGGGGGAGGATTTGATTTTGTGTTGGCAGATCTGGGGGTCTCGTCAATGCAGTTGGATAATCCGTCCCGAGGATTTTCTTTTAAAACTAAGTCTCCGCTGGATCTCCGGCTCAATCCCGGCCGGGGGCAGCCAGCATCAACGGTGCTCAAGTCAATCACCCAGGAGGAATTAACGCAAATTCTTATCTCAAATGCCGATGAACCCCATGCCGACGAAATTGCAGAAGTGATGTTTGCGAACAGATTGAAAATTGACTCAACCTCGCAGCTTGTGGATCTTGTGACGCAGGCCTTGCGACGCCTCCCTGAACAAACCAGGCGTGAAGAGACTAAAAAATCGTTGCAGAGAACTTTCCAGGCGTTGCGCATTGCCGTTAATGACGAATTTGCCGTGCTTGATCAGTTTCTAAGTCTTCTGCCCGTATGTTTATCCACAGGCGCACGTGTTGCCATTCTGACTTTCCATTCCGGTGAAGACCGACGCGTGAAAAAGTCTTTTCAAGAAGGATTCCGTTCGGGAATCTACTCAGAAATTGCCGTCGAACCTATCCGGCCCTCGGCAGAGGAGTGCCGGGCAAATTCCCGGGCAACCTGTGCGAAACTCCGCTGGGCAATAAAAGGGTGATTTATTTGCATAACTTAAGGAACAAAGTGAAGAGAGGTTCTGTATGAATCACAAAGATCCAGAGCTTGCTGAGTTTTTGCATATATTCGGATCCGTGCTGGTCGAATCGCGGATGGATAAATCGTTGCGGCATGTGTGCTCCAGCCAGGGCAAGCAATAGCCAACCCCTCATTCACTTATGTGGGTCGCTTCCGCTCGTCTTTATCATCAGCCATTCGAGGATTCATGAATCCTCTTGTCCCAAAATGGAGCGAAGTTGAGTTAATGTGGAGTTGCTGGTGTCCTGACCGTTCAGCTTGATCTTATTCCTGAAAGGAGTTTAAAATGGCCAATCTTTATGAATACGACTATAGGCAAATCAATTACGGTCTCGCCCTGTCGGCGGATGAGCGGGACTTTGGCGGTTCCAGGTGATAAAAGCATTTCCCACCGGATCGCCATGCTGGCGTCCTATGCCTGTGGGACGACAACGGTACGTGGCTTTCTCCGGAGTGAGGATTGCGTCACTATTCTAAATGCCATGACGCAACTGGGTGCCCAGTATGAATTTTCAGGGGATATTCTTAAAGTAACCGGGGTTGGAGGCCTATTCAAAGCACCGTCACGAGTACTCGATTTGGGTAACTCTGGAACCGGTATGCGGTTGTTGGCCGGGTTACTGGCGGGGCAGGCGTTTACATCTGAGATGACAGGTGACGCCTCGTTGCGGTCGCGGCCGATGCGTCGTATTGCCGATCCCCTGACTAAAATGGGCGCAACTGTTGAGTTGCTGGGAGACAAAGGCTGTGCCCCCATTCGGATCACTGGTGGAAAATTGACGGGCATTGAATATGCGTTGCCGGTGGCATCTGCTCAGGTTAAATCCTGTGTCCTGTTAGCTGCCTTATTTGCCGAGGGCATCACGACTGTAACTGAAGTCAGTCCGACTCGTGACCATACGGAGCGGTTGCTGAATGCCATGGGGGTTCCGATAACGGTTGATGGTTTTCGGGTATCCCTGAAGGGGTATGGTGTAGCTGGCCCCAGGATGACGGCGCGTTCATGGAGTGTGCCCGGTGACATTTCGTCTGCCGCTTTTTGGATCACCGCCGCGGCCTGTGGTGAGGGCCATGTGATTGAATTACCTAACGTAGGCTGGAATCCACGGAGAAATGCGCTGATCAGCGTATTGCAACGGATGGGCGCGGCGATCACCTTTACGGAATCGTCTGATGCAACGGCTTGTGAGTGTATGGGGGTGATTCGTGTTGAAGGACGTTCTTTGCGAGGCACCGAAGTCGGAGGGAGTGAGATTCCTGACCTGATTGATGAGTTACCGCTGGTGGCTGTTGCCGGAGCTTTGGCTCACGGGCGGACGGTGATTCGCGATGCCGTTGAATTGAGGGTGAAGGAATCTGACCGGATTCGGAGTGTGGTTGATAATCTTACCCGGATGGGCGTTAAGGTTGAGGAAACCCCTGACGGGATGATTATTGAGGGGTCGGCACGGGTGAAAGGTGGGGTAACGGTGGACAGTTATGGCGATCACCGGCTTCCTATGGCGATGTCGGTTCTGGCGATGTATGCCGATGCGCCTGTGCGAATGGATGACATTGCCTGTGTGAATAAATCTTACCCGGGTTTCTGGGATGACTTAAGAAAGGTTGGCGGCCGTGCTGAATAAAGTAATTGCGATTGACGGCCCGTCGGCCTCGGGGAAATCTACAGTGGCTCGAAAAGTGGGGACCCGGTTGGGCTATCAATATGTGGACTCCGGTGCTTTATACCGAGGACTCGCCTGGAAGGCGGTCGAATCCGGTTGTGAGCCCTCTGACTCGGTGGCAGTTGTTGCGGCGATGAAGCGGATGGCCTTTGATTTCTTTGTCGAGAATGGTGCGGTTCGCTATCGGATCGATGGCTATGAGCCCCGCGAGGAGATCCGGGCGGAGAAGGTGAATGAAACTGTTAGTTTTGTTGCAGCAATCCCAGAGATCCGCGCGCAGGTAACCCAGTGGCTGCAGGGGATGATCAGATTCGGGAATCTGGTGATGGAAGGGCGCGACATAGGAACGGTGGTCTTCCCCGATGCTGCCGCCAAATTCTATTTGGATGCCAGTCCGGAGGAGCGTGCCCGCCGGCGCCATGCAGAACTTAATCCAGAAAGGGTGTCCTCAAATGTCGGGCAGGTAATGGTTTCGCTGACGACCCGAGATAAGCGGGATTCTGGCAGAAAAACCGCACCGTTAAAACTGGCAGAAGATGCCCAGGTGGTGGATACCACGGGCCTGAGTATTGACCAGGTTGTGGAAGAAATTGTTCAAAGATTGACAATTTGCCCATAAACGTGAGATTATTAGAGTGTTTTATGAGGAATCAGTGTGGAACCTGTCATTGTTAAACGTTCAGATCATACCTTAAGCCGCCAGAACATCAGTCCTGAAGCTCTTAAAGTGCTCTATGGCCTCAAGGAGGCTGGTTATATTTCCTACATCGCTGGGGGAGGGGTACGTGATTTGCTTTTGGGGCGGCAACCCAAGGATTTTGATGTCGTCACGGATGCCACCCCAAATGAGATCCGGAAAATTTTCAGAAACAGCCGGTTGATCGGGCGCCGTTTTAGGTTGGCCCATGTTTTTTTCGGGCGTGATAAAATCATTGAAGTGGCCACCTTCCGTGCCAACCAGCCACCTGAGCCAGAGGCTATCGATTCGTCTGATGACTCTGCTGATCCCTCGGAAAATTTCGAGCCACTCTTTGCTCCGGCGACCCCGCATCATGTCCGGCGGGAAGACGGGTTGATTGTCCGGGATAATCTTTTTGGATCTCCTGAGGAAGATGCCCTGCGACGCGATTTTACCGTGAATGCATTATTTTATGACATTCGTGATTATTCACTGATTGATTATGTGGGCGGGTTGGAAGATCTGAAAGGTCGGGTAATTCGTTTTATTGGTGAGCCTGGAGTGCGATGTGTGGAAGATCCCGTACGGATGGTGCGTGCGATCCGATTTGCCGCGATGCTTGATTTTTCCATTGCTCCGGGTACAGCCCAGGCGATACGGGAAAGCTATGAGACGCTGGCGACATCTAACCGCTCACGTCTGTACGAAGAAGTTCAGAAACTTTTCTTTTGTAAAGCGGCGCAACGTGCCTATGAGCTTTTGCGTGAATTCAGGCTCTATGAAATGCTTTTCCCTGACCTCGGGTTGTGGCTTGGCCCCGGAAAAGGTACGCCGCAGTGTAAGCGGATCAGTGCGGCGCTCAAGCAGGTTGACGAATGGCGGCTGGCGGGCAGGGATGTAACGCCAGCTCTTCTATTTGCCCTGATGTTTGGGGGGATGCATGAGTCGCGCGCCGGTGAAATGGCCAAAGAGGGGCATCATCACGGCTTGGCACTTCATTCGGTGACCATGGATCATTTCGGGGGACTGACGGAGCGTGTTCAGGTTCCCAAAACGGTACGTTACAGAACCGCTGAGATTCTGGCCTCACAACCGCGATTGACGGCAGATCATGGACGCCGTGCCGTGCCATTGGCTTCCCGTGCATTTTTTCCGGAGGCGGTGGCTTATCTGGAATTTATGGTGCGATTGACCGGTGAAAACCAGCAGGCTCTTGATCGGGTGTTGGATCTTCCGTGGCAGCCAAGGCATGAGCGGTATGGGCATGATGAAGTCTCTGAGGATGGCGGGACCGTACGCCCTCGTCGCCGCGGACGACGGGGCAAGGTCTTCCGGGAACGACGGGATGGAACTTTTGGTCCGCAGGAAACATCGGGCGGATCGGCGCTGGTTACGTAATTGTGGAAATGCATCCCTGTCCCCTTTGCGGAGCTTTGGCGAATCCTGTAGGGATGGCTCTCAGTCGGCTCCATTGTGCCTGTCCTGCGTGTGATTTGCGATTTATTCCCTCCCTGTTTCACCTTTCTCCTGAAGAGGAGTATAAGCGGTATTTATTGCATCAAAATGACGCGGCGAACACCGGTTATGTTAAGTTCCTAACGGTGGCGGTCGACTGCCTGAAAACCCATATTGGTCATCTGCAGCCTGCTTTACCAAAGGTTCTCGACTATGGCTCCGGTCCGGGACCAGTCCTTGTCCAGTTGCTCAACAGGGAAGGTTTTATGGCGATTGGCTATGATCCTAATTTCGGGGATCGATCGGCCTCTGATTGCGTTGTGACCGATTCGCTGACAGGGCTGGGGCTTTTTGATGCCGTGGTGTCCACCGAAGTAGTTGAACATTTCAGAGCTCCCCGGGAAGAATGGGCAAAAATGGTTTCCCTGATTCGCCCGGGTGGTTTCCTGATCGTGGTCACGAGTTTGGTCGTACCGGGAATTGATTTGTCTTTCTGGTACTATGCCAATGACCCCACTCACATTACCTTTTACTCAGAGTCCACGCTGGGCCATATTGGCAAGCAGTGTGGGCTTTCGATCGTCGAGACGAATCGCCAGAATTGGGTCGTGATGCGTAAACACCCTGCGGCTTAACCGTACAAGGCTTTCTCCAAGGCCTTTCGCATCACCTCAACAGCGGCCTCTTTTTTTGTCCAGATCGTGAAGGCTTCGGCCCCCTGATATAAAAGCATGCCCAATCCGTTAACCGCTTTTACTCCGCTTGCAGTAGCCGCCCGCGTGAAACAGGTCTCTGGCCGGTTATAGACAAGGTCAAATGCGAGTTGCCCTGTTTTAAATGCGGACGGGGGAAGGGGACAGACATCCTCGGCTTTCATTCCCACTGGTGAGGCTTGAATGATCAAGCCTGCTTGCTGGGTTTTCTGTGCCCATTTCTCCGGAGTCGTTCCGGCCATTTCGATTTTGGCGGAGGGTACCAGGAGCGCAATGTCGCGGGCCACACTCTGGCAGCGGCCTTCATCGATATCTGCAAGAATCAAGCGTTCGGCTCCTTCGCTTGCTGCGGTAATGGCCACGGCGCGCCCAGCTCCTCCACAGCCCATCACAAACAGGGTTTGCCCTTTTATTGAATAATTAAAGGCTTCTTTGATGGCTGTCAGAAAGCCTTTGCCGTCCGTGTTGTGGCCACGTAACCCCTGATTTGTGAACTCTACCGTGTTGACTGCGCCCAGGCGCCGCGCAGAGTCGTCCAAATCAGATAGTCCCTTAAAGGCTACTTCTTTTAAAGGGACCGTGAGATTGACACCTCCGAATCCCATGGCCTTCATGGCCGGCAGAACCGTCAGTAGCGCCGCCGGGGCAACATCGAATGCTAGGTAAATAGCATCCATTTTCAATGACTCCAAGGCAGCATTGTGCATGACGGGCGACAAGGTGTGGCCAATGGGGTGGCCTAACACAGCAAAGGGTTGAGTATGGCCGCTTAGCGCTCTCATATGCCGCTTTCCTTTGTCTTCGGGGTTTTCTCTCGGACCTCACGGTTAAAAAGCAGTCGGTTGACGCAGGAAAGGTATGCTTTGGTGCTGGCCTCTACAATATCCGTACTGGCCGCTTTGGCGCTCACGATGTCATCACCAAAGGCAACACGAACCGTGACTTCACCCATGGCATCCTTGCCAACCGAGATGGCTTGAAGCGAGAAGTCGAGTAACTTGCCCTTAACCTTGGTAATGCGATCAATGGTTTTGAGTGCCGCATCGACCGGTCCATCGCCGCATCCGGCATCTTGGAAAACCTCCTTGCCGCGTTTCAGCCGGAGGGTAGCGGTGGGAATGGTGCTGGTGCCTGCCGAGACATGGAGGTAGTCCAGAATAAATGCATTTTCGACCACGTCCATCTGGTCCCGGGCGATAGCCAGAAGGTCATCGTCGTAGATGTTCTTTTTCTTGTCGGCAAGTTCGATAAACCGATGGTAGGCATTCTCGATTTCGGTATCCGTTAACTTTATCCCCATTTTGGCAAGCTTATCGCGGAACGCATGACGCCCGGAATGTTTGCCCAGGACGAGATCGGAGCCTTCGATCCCAATATCTTCAGGGCGCATGATTTCATACGTCGTGCGTTCTTTGAGGACACCATCCTGATGGACACCGGACTCGTGAGCAAAGGCGTTGGCGCCCACAATGGCCTTGTTGCGTTGAACGGTCATTCCCGTCAAACGGCTGACCATGCGGCTGACCCGGAAAATTTCCTTGGTTTCCACATTAGTGTGGAGGTGGAAGTAGTCATTACGTGTACGGATTGCCATGACAATCTCCTCTAACGAAGTGTTGCCCGCACGTTCGCCGAGGCCGTTTATGGTACACTCGACCTGCCGTGCGCCGGCGCGGACGGCCGCCAGAGAATTCGCTACGGCCATACCGAGATCATTATGGCAATGGACTGAAATGATCACCCCCGGAACCTGGGCCTTCACGCGTTCCGCAATGTAGCCGATCATGTTTCCGTAATCCTCCGGGATGGCGTACCCGACGGTATCCGGGATGTTCAGGGTGGTGGCGCCAGCCTCTGCCACCGCGGTATAGAGATCCACCAGATAGTCACGGTCGGATCGGGTAGTATCCTGGGCGGAATATTCAACGTCGTCAGTAAACGTGAGTGCAAATTTGATCGCCTTGACCGAGCGCTCGATATTTTGAGCACGGGTCATCTTCATGATATTCACCAGGTGGATGTCGCTGCCGGAACTGAAGGTATGGATGCGCTTTTTGGCGGCCGGGGCAATGGCATGACCCGCCCGCTCAATGTCTTTTTCAATAATGCGGGCGAGGGCGGCAATCGTCGGCCCTTTGATGCTTCCGGCGATCTGGTTAACGGCGTCGAAATCGTCAGGTGAGGCGATGGGAAAGCCTGCCTCGATCACATCGACTTTCATCGCGGCGAGGGCTCGGGCAATCTCCAGCTTCTCACGTTGGTTCAGGCTGCAGCCGGGTGCTTGTTCGCCATCGCGAAGCGTAGTGTCAAAAATTATTATCCGGTCTTTATCATTCTTTGTGCTCATGTTTTCCTCCGTCACGAAAAAACCCACCGCTGATTTACGGTGGGTTTGGCTTTCAATCTGGATTGCAACCAGTTAGTTGTGCCCGTTCCACCGCAAGCTGCTTTTCGATAAAAGCAGGCAGACGCCTTCCACTCGCAGCAGGGAGCTGAGATTGGTCGATGTATGCTCGATGGATAACGTCACTTTCATTAAGATGTAATTTGTCAAAAAAAACAGGTGTACGTCAATGTCGTTTTTGATTTCAGGGCTACTTGACTAGTCTATTGATTTCTATACTATCTGGATCTTGATCCTTGTTATGAGTTATTAATCAGTTAAGGAGCGCAGGGTGTGAACAAGCGTCTATTGAATGGAATTGGACTTGTACTGGTGGCTTTGGTGGTGTCGTCATGTGGACCTAAAGCCGGGCTGGATATTGAGAAGACCGTGTCGGATGCCCAGCAGATGGCGACGGACGGGAGAGTGGATCAGGCGCTTGCCCAGTTGGAATCATTTTACAAAAGCAAACACTACAAGGCCTATCAGCAGATATTCCTGACGGCGTTGCTTCAAATGGAAGTGAATGCAGAGCGTCTGGATGCCGCCCGGAAGCGCTATATGGTCGTGGCGATGAATTCCCCCGAAGTGGCCGCTCAAGCTGCGGGCATTATTGAAAACGCGATGTTATCGAAGGGGAAATTCCAGGATTTAATGCAATGGTGTGTCAGTCTCTCCTCGTGCAAGTTGGGGGATGCGGTATTGGCGGAAACCGCCCACAAACACGTTGCGGCACTTTTCTCCCTGGGACGGGCCGGTGAGTTGGATCAGGTAATCGGAATCTATTTGCCTTTGCTATCTGAGCCTGCTGCCTTAGGCTTGGTAAATGGGTATTTCTCTGCAGCGGTAGCCGAGCGGCAGTGGGATCGCGCAGACAGCTTGTTGAAGGTAATGGATAAAGCCATTAAAGATTCTCCTAGTAAGCACACGGCGAAAGTAAGTTTCTCGGTCAATCTGTTGCTGGGTAAGGAAGGACTGAAGGCGGCTGATTCCTATTTTCGCGGAGAGATGGCCGGGCTGACGGATAGTGGTGCGGCCAGTATACTTCGCGTCGTGGGTGAGGCTGAAGTTGCCGCCAATGATCTTCCTGCCGCCGACTCACTGTATGAATTCGGCCTGGTGGATGACACGACCCGGTCTCTTTTGCGCGATGCGGCCGCAGTGGGGTGGTTAAATATTGAGGAAAAACGGGGTCGTTCGGTTGAATTGATTCGTCGTTTGACGGTGTTGCAGTCGAAAAATATCTCCGTTAATTTGATCGTGAATCTGATTTCACAGAACTATGCGGGTCTGATTGGGAAGGGGACTCCAGAGACTTTTGATGCTTTGAATCAGTTTTGCGAATCTCTCCGTCAGGGATCGAAGAATGAAATGTCTCTACGCCAACTTGATGGCATCCTTCTGGATATCAGTTATTTCCGCGAGGATTATGCAGGATCATTGAAAATCATCGAGCGCGGACTGATTCTCGACGATCCGGCCACAAAGGACATGATGGTTAACAAGATCAATGCGCACTTGGCCATCAAGCATGAGGATTACCGGGGTGCGATTGGCTATTTCCGCAAGTTTATGGAGGTGATCGCGAAAGATGCCAATTACACCGTTGATCCGATTGATCAGGTCCGGGTTTCGCCTGCTATGATTCTGGGGTTGAATGCCCGGCGCATTGGTGATCTTTGGGTGAAGGCGGGAAGTGCCGAGGATGCGGCAAAGGCCTATGCCGAAGCCCGGCAGCATTATGCTGAAGCCTTAAAGGAATTCCCCGATTCAGCTTCTGCCGAAAACAAGAAAATAGTTCACGAAATGAATGCCGTGCCGAAGGGGTGATCCACGCGCTTGTCGCTTACTTGCCCTGGTTGCTTTCATCCAGGCGTGACTTGAGAATGTTAGCCAGGGAATGGCGTATTCTTTATGTTTTGTTCACAAAGGAACCCGAATACTTTTCGAGCCAATCTATGCCCGCCTGATATTGACCACTCTCTTCATATTGTTTGACGCGAAGCCTGATAGCTTGCTCAGCGTCATCCAACGGGGCCGCCATGGTGAGATCAATGGCGCGAACCTGTCGTTCCAAGTCAGAGACCCAGCGTGGGGCATTGGTTTCGGCCATGGCAAGTAGCTGTTCATAGCGGTCAAGAATTTCCTCATACTTGTGAGGATTTTGTCTGGCAAATTTTCTCGTCTCAATCAAAAGAGCCATAAACCGGGTAGTCCCAGGAGATGGTTTGGGCGTTTCAGTCCTTGGCCTGGTATGGAGACCAGCATTTTCATCTGCCTGCGAAGTCGTTCGGAAAATTGCCAAATGAATGGCCGATTTAAGATCCATTGCTCCGCCCTGCCAGAGGCGATTTTCGAGCGTGATTCCTGGTATGGGGGCGCTGGCCGCAAAAAAAGTTCCCGTGCTGCTCCGGCCCGCATAGAGTACTTTGACAATATTAGGTTGCCGCACCTTCATCCATTGTTTCATGGCCGTCAGGTAATAATCGGCAGCGGGGCCGTTTGAAAAGGTTGCAGACGCAAAGGTTTGCAACCTGTTCAAGGAGTGGTTCTCAAGCAGTTCGGCAAGAGAGGTTTCTGTAGCGCCGTTGGCTTCAATCCGATGGAGAATCCGGTCACCGGCCAGAATGGCCCCGTGTTCCAAATGCTGAGCGGGGGGATGGTTGATCGTGTTGCACAGGGGGCAGGATAGAGCCGATCCAGGCTGAGACGTGGCAATTTTGATCTCCACGCCACAATGGTTGCACATAAAAAACAAATCCATGATTGTCCCTTGCCATGGTTGGGCACTCAGGGACCACGGGTAGTTGGCGTGGCTTTGGCCAGCCATTGGCCGCGATTGAAACCTTGACCCTGGATGACTTTTGCAAATGAAACTTTTTCGTCTACTTGAAGAATGCAAAGCAGCCCAATCCGGGCACCAGGCACAAAGGTGAGAACGTCGCCGGTGGCGGGATCTGTTACGGGTTCTGCAGGGCCCCGCACAATATATTCAGCGCCTTCACGGAACCCCCTGTCTTTCCCCCCATTGACGAGGATGGTTCCTTCACGGATGCAACTGATCATCGGACGCCAGGGATTCTGAGGCATGTCGCGGACGATCTGGTTCACACCCCCTTCAATGGCGCGGGCGGTTGCTTTGCCCAACGGGGTGGCAAAAAACACCTCTCCTCCGAAAGAGACGCCTTTATAGGATGATTCGATGAAGGCTTCCCGGGTACGGACAAGGCCAGTGCTTTGAACTGAACTCAGGATTTGGCCCGTCTCAACGTCCACAAGAGTCAGGGTAAGTGAAACGCGGGCCGTGTGGCTACGGCCCATCAGGAATAAGGAGCGCAGAGTAGAGAGGAAAAAACTGCTGCTGCCGGTTTGAGAGAAATCCGTGATGACGCCACGGATCAGGTATTGAGCATTTTTCATCCGGCCGATAGGTGTTTTGCCTTCCGAGCGGAAGAGTGAACTTTGCTGGCGTTGGATCTCCCCTGCGATTTTCTCAAAATGCTGGCGCTCAACTACGACGAAGTTTCGAGATAAAACGAGTTCGGAGACCAGCAGGTCAGCCATTCCGTCGCCCAGTTTCCACTGTCCCTCAAAACCTGCGCGATTTTCAAACGAGGTGACCGCCACGACCGGGGCATGCATCTCTTCCGATAAAGGTGGGGTAGAATGAATGATCGTACTGTTACAACTGGTTAAACCGAATATGGCAATAAACCCCGTAACGGCCGCTTTCGTCAATTTGACAACATATTGTTGCAGCTTCATTTGTGCACGTATCTATACTCATCTGTGGTAAAGAAATCAATGGCGCTTTCTGCGAGGGAGGCCAGGTGGGTGCAGGGTCATTTCATCTGCATCCAGTCTGATCCATGGCTCATGAGACGCTTCGCGAAATGACAGGACATGGTTTTCTCGTTTGTTACCTCAGAGGCATGAAACGACACGAATTAGCCCCTGAGCCAGAGATCCTGAAGCGTGTGACGGTACGACTGCTGCGCGAAGATGAGCGTCTGCGGTTCGACGAGATAATGGAGCAAAAGCATTACCTGTGCAGTGCCCGGATGGTTGGCAGAACGTTGCGTTACGTTGCAGAACTTGATGGTGAGTGGGTTGCTTTGGCCTGTTTCAGTGCAGCAGCTCTGCATCTTAAGGCGCGGGAGAAGCGGATTGGATGGTCGCCCCGGCAGCGGGCTCGACGGCTCGGGTTTATTGTGAATAATAGTCGTTATCTTGTTCTGCCGGAACGGGAACGGTTGCCGAACTTGGCATCGCGAGCCCTGGGGTTATGCCTGCGGCGCGTGTCTCGCGACTGGGAGGAACAGTGGGGACATCCCGTGCTGGTGGTTGAAAGTTTTGTGGATGAGACCCGCTATCGTGGTGTTTGCTACCGCGCTTGTGGTTTTGACGCCGTGGGGCCAACGGCTGGATTCAAGCGTGCAAGCCGTGACTTCTATCATGAGCACGGGGAACCGAAACAACTCTACATAAAGGAGTTGCAGCCCGGGGCGTACGCATTGTTACGGCGTGGGCGCTGGTCTGAGGCCATGGCTGAGCATGAGGAGCATGTCGCCGGGCCCTGTCCATGGCGCGCGCCAGATCTCGAATCGTTGCTCGACTGTTTTCGGGAATTGCGCGACGGACGAGGGGGGCACGGGTTGCGACATCGTCAGCCGTTTGTACTCGCGTGCGCCGCTGTTGCGGTATTGATGGGCGCAGGTGGCTATCAACCGATCGAAGACACCTGTCGCAAGTTCACACAACGCCAACTTCGCGCTTTGGGGTGTCAGAAGAACAAGGAAGGTAACTATCTGTCCCCCAGCGACTCAACGTTTTATCACGTGCTGAGCAAGGTTGACACGCAGCAGTTTGACCGCATTGTCGGCGAATGGCTGCTGGAGCAGGAGTTATCGGTGGTTGCACGTTTGGCTGTTGATGGCAAGACACTGCGCGGCAGCGCAAGAACCGATGGCAAACCGCTCCAATTGCTCTCGGCTGTAACACACCGGTTGCGGTTGACGTTGGCCCAAATTCCGATCGAGGATAAGAGCAATGAAATTCCCGCCTATCCCCAACTCCTTCGCGATCTTCCAAACGTTGATTATGCCCTGATCACGGCTGATTCGATGCACTGCCAACAGGAAAGCGCACGGGTTACAACCCAGGAAAAAGGCTGGGACTACCTGTTCGGGTTAAAGGGGAACCAAAGCGGTATCCTTGATCGGGCGCAACGCCTGCTTCATCAGCTATGAAATCCAGAACTCATTTGGGAAAGCGGGGGCAAACGGCTGCAAATCATGGTGCCGTCGCATGACCGTCGCACAGGCTCTTAAGCTGTTGCGACAGTAGAACATCATCATGACACCCGGAATCAAGACGACACGATCAATGATGATCCGTAAGGAGATCTGTTCCCGGCTGGCGGAAACAGGGCATCCTGCTGGAGTATTCGGGCTCATGAGGTAACCGGGGGTGCCTCCGGCGCCGGCGCAGACAACGTCCGGCACGCCGAAAGGATCTACCGGAAAAACAAATCGCCTACACGACGATTATGAACCCCTTTTGACTAGGGCAGATGAAATGCCCCTGCGGTGGCCCCCATGGTCTTTCCTTTTGACTCATGAATTGCGCATAACCATGCGGAAAGCTTTGCGTGAATTTGCTGCAATATCCTCTGTGAAAGCATTGATATTATGGGTTTCTGAGTTTTGTTCAAGGAAGAGGAACAGGCAATTACGCACAAGGGCGAGCGAGGCTACGATATTGGGGTTACGGCTTGGGGTCTTATCCTCCAGGAGGCATGCGTCCTTGCGCCAATGATTGCGGATTTCGCAACCGTCCCAATGGCCACGGACGAGGCTCAGCCATTGTTGTGGTGTATAGCGATCAATAGGCGCGGAACTGAGGTAATAGCCGGGAGTCTTGTCTTCGGGTTTCTTGTAAGCTGTTGAGTCGCGGGTGACGCGGATAACCGTCTGGACATGAGGAAAGCCTATCTCGAGCGGATCGACTGAGCAGAGGGAGATGGATCGGTCGTCGATTCGGGCGTGTGCTTTTTCAGTTTGGGCAAAAGGGGGGGGGGAGTCCTTCAGTTTTTGCGATGGTGCTTTCATGAATGGTTTTCTGGTTGCCCTTGGTTTGAATGAGATATTCACCGCCCCGTGCGACGATTTCCTGAGCTGTGCGCGTTTGGCAATTAAGTGCGTCGGCCGTAATAATGGCGTGAGACAGGTCGGATTGCAGTTCGATCATAGTTTGTGCCGCCTTTAACTCGCAATCAGCTCCTTCGCCCTCTTTCTGGCTGGCCTTGCGCATGGCGTGTGGCACTCCGGTATCGTGTTCACTCATACAGACCAGGCCGACCGTATCACGGATAAACTTACCATCGAGTGCCAGCGCGACGGGAAGAGTGCCTCGATGGTGAGTCAACCACGCGTTTAGTAGTTCGGCAAAGCGATTGACATCAAGTTTCGCAAGCAGGTTATAGAACACCTTGTATTTTGGGGGTTTGCGATAATTGCCTTTGCCGAAACGAGGCAGCCCAAGTGCTACACGCTGGTCATGACGGAGTCGTCCGGCAAACCGCTCAATCGCCGCAATGCTGCGATGACCGCTGAAAATGGCCATAGCCACGATGGACAACACCGCACCAATGTGAAAGCCGCGGTTGGAGGCTCGGGGATCTGGAACCTTGCAAAGTGCAGCGTGTAACGATTCAAGTTGTCCACGGGTGATAGGCAAAACCCCGTCAGCATTACTATGGGATCCCTTTTGGCAAACAGCCGGAAGCTCCGATGCCCGCAACACCTGCGCTGCCTTCGGATACAATTCGCGGATCCAGAGTTTTTTTGGCCGGTCATTTGGAACGTAGAAATCAGCACGGTGCCGGGAAAAGCCTTTCGTCATACCCAGCGGCAACCAACCTGACGCTTTATAACAAGTGCCGGCATAGGCTTCGATATCCGTGAACGTCTCGGCGAGCAATGGCTGATAACCGAACCTCTCAAGCCAGAGGCCCGGCAATTCACGTACGACTGCTCCGAGTATCTGTGAGGCAAGGTTCGGATGCTCGCCACGCTCGCCCAGTAATAGAAACCGGCGATTCTGCACGATAAGCTTCTGGCGTTGCGCACACTGTGTAGGAGTCCACCCGATATGAATATCGCGATCTTTCAACCGATAGGCCGCTGAGCCCCACATCAATAATCCAAGCCATTCTTCGCCTCGATGGGCAACCATCCTCAAGGTATCACCCACCGGGCGGCTCTCGCCAAGATAGTGAAATGTACCCATAAGGGAGTCGAAACGGGAAACTTCCTTCGAATCTATCACGCTAATCATCAACGTGTTGTCACACGGGCATGTGGAACTCGAATGGCGATTGGCTTTTTTGGGTGTATTTTTCATCCACGATAGAACACCAAAAAAAGGACAATTTGTCTATATAATTGTGCTTCCCCTCATAATACGACTGAATCTTTAGTCAAAAGGAAAGACCATGCATATTAGTCCCCTTTGGATAGAATTCTCTTGATTACACGGCCAATCCCGTCGGCCATCCGGAAAAACCCGAGATCAGTAGGGTGGACGTTATCCACTGTACACTCCCAATAGTCCTTGCCCAACAATGTGGATCCATCCAGGAAATAGATATTCCTATCCCCGGCTCCTCGCAGTTTTTTCACAAGACCATACTGCATGCGCTTACACTGTTCCCTGTCACGCGACTTGCTTGCATCCCCCTTGAGGGATTCCTGTCCATACCGGATCTTGGATACCACCAGGATCGGGGTCTTTTTATGCGCATCACGTAATAGGCCGATAAATCTAGGAAGTGTTTTGGATAAACTTTCACACTGCCCACAATTTGCTTCATAATCCAGGACTAACATGGCGGGGCTGGAAATTGAGGCGATATTCCGAGCCACCTCGGGCTCCCCTCTCCCACTGCCGGAAAACCCCAGGTTGATAAACGGCCGATTCAGCCGCCGGCTCAGGATATTGGTATAACAGGAGCCAGGCCGGGATGCACACCCACCCTGCGTGATCGAAGTCCCGTATACCACAATCGGCTTATTGGAGGACCACGCTGGTGGCGCCTCGACTTTGGCATCAGACTCCACCCCTATTTCGATCGTATTGACTCCCTTGTACAGGGGAAAGTTGATCGTAAAAGTGCGGCGCTTCCGGATGTCACTACTGAAAAGTTCGCTCGTGAACTCCGTGACCCCGACAGCAAAACGGGTGACAGCAAAGAACGTCTCCTCGCCCGGCTCACCCACATAGAGATCAAAGCCGCTTATACCGGTTTGCGGCATATGATCCATCCCACCGCCATCACGCAACGTCACCTTCACACTCACCTTGCCGCTATCGGTCCGGAATTTCACCTGTCCCCCGGCCGTACACCACGCCAAGACGTCCACACTTTCGGGCAATGGATAAGGCGGTTTCACGGGGAATCGACGGTAAACATTATCGCGATCAAACCAATTAAAGCCAATCAGCTTAAATGGACGCTCATAAGGGTGATACCAGACCAGTCCATTTTCATCGGCCTTCTTCACCGCCATATTCTTGTCAAATTTGCTGATATCCATAAGCCTCAACTCACAGAAAGGTTAATTCGCCCCAGGCTTCCTGCTGATGGAAGCTCAATCTCGTATGCGGGGAGGTTGATGAATAAACAGGCGCTTTCCGCCCACGCGTGTAGTCATATCGACTGAAGGAAAACAGCCATCTCGAGCCGGACACGGGCCGTGAGGCCTCCTCCACGAGACTAAATGGGATCCGCGCCACCACCTCCCAGCGTTCTGCGGCCTTATCCACCCGCACATAGCTTTCAACGGCACCTTCCCCGATATACCACTCGGGCGGGATGACAGAATCCGGGCGCGGAGCGGCAAAAGCCTGTGCCGACGGGAAACGCAGTTGCAGCTTCTGGTTCTCCGGCGAGACATGGACTTCCAGATAGGCCTCCTGCTCAAAGGGACGTAGAAACATCTCGAATACATCCCCCGACTTGAACGACATCGCGTTGAACTGCGTTTCCGGATTAAAGATATCCGCATCCTCCAGGACCGCGTAGACGATCAACGCCTCCCGGGTCCACCCGGCCTTCACATGCATGGGCCGGAATTCAGGATCCCGTGCGGCCTGCCACGCCTGCTGGGACTCCACCACCCGGGCATTACGAAAACCCGACTTGATCTGGTTCCAGTCATCCAAATCGATTCCCGCCAGGGATATCACATCAAGAGAAACGGAACGCTTCATGATTAGTCCTCCCTGCCGGGATTATACCGCCTTACAGGCCGCAAAAAGATTGGCAAACAAGGTTGCAAGCTTAGCGGTCGGGGTTGCCGAGAAGGCGATACGCAAGATGCCACAGAGGTTGATAACCCCCGTGGCATGCTCGGCCAGAAGCTTCTGACGCACCTTCTCCGGATCCGCTTTCACGAGCCGCACGCACATGAAGTACCCGGAATTATACGGAACCGGCACAAACTCCTCCCGGTATTCAGGGTGGGTGGCCAGCACACGCTTGATCTCCTCATAGCGGCCCTTGAGCAGGTCATACGCCTTCTGCTTTTCCACCGCATAGGCTGGGTTCTTCCAGGCGGCCAGCAACATGGACTGCGCCGGCATGGAAGCATTGGAAATGTTGGCCCTGATGGCGCCGGCACACTTACCCTCAAGCGCCTGGTACAGCGCCGGGCTCCCCCCCTTGACTCCGAACGTGATGAAGCCAACACGGAACCCCCAGACATAGTCTTCCTTGGTAGGCCCATCCATCTTGACCGCCAAAATGTTCTCGTGCGCATCACAGAGGTCCACAAACATCGACTGGGTATAGACCCCCTTCTCAAAAACCAGGCCAAAATAGGCATCATCAAGCAGAACCACCAACTGGCGGCCCGCCTCGGCTTCGGCCAACAGTAGTTTCTTCAGCTCCGGGACTTCCTTCTCCAACAGGGTATAACCTGCCGGATTATTGGGGAAGTTGAGCGAGATGATCAGCTTCTTCTCCTTGCGGGCCTCCATCGCCTTGCGCAAGCCTTCAAGATTGAATCCACCGGCAGGATTGAAGGCAGGATAGGTGACAATCTGACCCCCGAAGGAAACCCCGAAGATGAGATCATAATTTTCCCAGTAGAGATCAGGCGTGAGCAACACATCATCGTCATTACAGAACAGGTAGGCCGCAACACTGAGCCCATGGGTGAGCGCACAGGAAACCACAGGCTGGGTGAACGATTTGCCGGCAAGTCCGGGATTCTTCTGGAGCAGCATCTTCCCCCATTGTTCGCGGATTTCGGGCAATCCCGGACTTGGCGCATAGGGAAAGGCCGCGCCTTTCGGAAGGTTCAACTGGGAGGCAATGCTGGGCAGGCACAGCGGGGAACCATCCTCCTCAAGGGCGGTTCCGATGGTGGCATTGATTGCTTTGCCACGGGCTTCCGCCGACTGGGCGAGAATCCCCATCTTTGGAAAGAAAATCTTGCGGCCACGCCCGGAGAGCATGGAGAGTACGGCCGGATTAGCGGCCTCAATGGTTTTATTCAATGCTACGGCCTGGGGATCCAATTGTGTCGCCATGATTCAGTTAACCTCACCTTATTCAGCAAGAAACAGGATTCCCGGCGGCACGGACTCATGCCCGTGGAAACACCGTCCGGAAAGCCCCTTTGCTCGCGGGGAAAACTGCCCGAGTTCATGCCAAAACGCAAGTTAAGAATCAAAAATGCCCCGGCAGGCCTCAGTTGCCAGAATGCCCGTTTATGCTTGGGAACAAGGTGACGGAGCAAGGTCGGAACAAGGTGACCGGAACAAGGTGACAGGCTATTAGTATAGAAATATATTTACACTAATATAGATTG
>Ga0194053_10000985_pt1 | contig 19192 bp, 18 predicted proteins | sample SepL228m_MetaG_FD_161684 | JGI IMG/M metagenome (GOLD analysis project Ga0194053, IMG submission 161684) | Anoxic zone freshwater microbial communities from boreal shield lake in IISD Experimental Lakes Area, Ontario, Canada - Sep2016-L227-8m | ecosystem: Environmental > Aquatic > Freshwater >... | reverse complement strand
GTTATACTTGGATATGGCAATTCATTGCTGAATAACGGAATGTTTAAAACTAATGCAATTATGAGATAAGCTATTTTTACTTGCATCCACTGCTCTCCAAAGGGTTATTATCGTAATTTTTAAAGAATGGATCTGTGTAATATTTTAACTTTTTGCAATGGATCGGTCTTAACCCATCTATGAATACATACTGTTCGTCCCTGGGTAATTCCCGAATTTCATTTAGATGAATCAAATCTGTCTGAACTTCCATGACGGAATTTGAGTTGCTCTCACCGATATTGGCCTGGACAATGCTTCCCCATTGCTTGTTTGTGGATTGGCTGTGATTGTTCCTTTCAATGATTTTTGTCTGCTTGCCGCCGAGCTTCTGTATTAACTGCATGATTTTAGGATCGCCAATACTGAAGAACTGCAAAATTCCGGTATCTATGAATAAGTCGGGCTTTCTGTACTGCTCTATTTGAGAATATGTCTGAAAAATACTCCAGAAGACACATTTTCTGCCGCGAAGGATAGCTATAGCCTGCTCTATATCAGGGTTGTAGTCTAACTGGCCAAGTTCATCTAATAAGAATAGATATTGTCTCTCCGGAAGATTCTGAATGGGTTGTTGTATCAACAAAGACTGTATCAGAGAAAGAATCATTCTAATGCAGCGGGATTGCGTATTTATCTGATCTTCGGGCATGATGATGTAAATATCCGCCTCACCCCTGATAAAATCTTTTAAATCACAAGTATTCTGGGTAAATGTTTCTCTCAGGTTTTTGTCGGCAAGCCACATTAACTGCCGTCTCGTTGTACTTAGGATACTGCCCCTTTCACTTTCTCCGGTTGACAGAAAAGTTGCTGCCGCCTGCTTTTGCCTTACAGATCCTATGCTTAACATAAGGTTCATGTCTGTAGTTAAATCGTGTATGGTTTGATTTAAGAGATCTAAAATATCTTGCAAAGAAGCAGTTTTGACATCGTCCATCAAATTCATTACGCTTGCAGACAGCGGTATTATTGCCTTCTGTGCTGCCTCGGGATTTGTTTTTCTAAGTGTTTGCTGGATTTCGTATATCTTTTTATGGTTTTCTACTTTTATTCTGAGCTCAGACTCTTTGTTTTTTATATCAATTACAAACTCTAATAATGCTCCCAGCAATATTTGTGTGTGCTCTATAAAATGGTCTGAGGCTTCAGATTTTGATCTTGAAAAGTCTGATTTTACCACGCTCGTAATAAGTGTGCTTAAAAAACGGTCTCTGTAAGCGTCACTTTCAGGAAGATACAACAACGGATTAATGAAATGCCTTGGCAACTTATCGCTATAAGAATCGTTTTCCGGTCTGTAGGCGCTTTGGCAGGTCACTTTAAAAGGATCTATTGTTATTATTTTTCTGCCAAAGTTTTTTATGCGGTATCTTGCAGTTGTAGCCCACAGTTCGCCCTTGGGATCATGGACTAATATCGGTCTATCCTCAGTCAGCAAAGCGGGGATGGTAATCCCCGTAGTCTTTCCGCCGCCCGGTTTTGAAATCACCGTCCTGTTGCACAATGGAAATGACAGCAAGCTGTCTGTGTTTATATCTCTTCCAAAAAGGGCCTTTGTCTCGTTTATTAGATTGTTTTCACGCAGATATTTATTATCAGCGAACAATGCTGATCCATATATACCTGAAGTCTTTTCGGATTCATTGAATTTTCCCCTTAATCTCAAGCGAAAGATATTCGCAATAAATAGGAAAACTAATGGCGGCATATACTGAATATAGTATCCGGAAATATAACTAGACAACACGGAGAATTTTTCCCTTATGGCAAGCATCCGGATTGCCAGGAAAAGCACATCCATGTCCGATACTAATACAATCATAAAAAAAAGAAATGCCCCAGTTAAAACTCCAAAGGATACCGCTGACAAAAAAAGTTTCAGCGTCTCTTTATGAGTTATGTAATAGTAAGCATAGGCAAAAATATAGATAATAGTCAGAAGAACGATACCCCCTACCCTATAGCCGTTCATTACCATGGTTGATAGCTGAGATTGCCCAATGATCAATCCAAGCAGTCCTGATGTTGCTACCAGAAAAAAAGTAACAAGATAAGCTTCAAACTTATCTTGTTTGTCGTAAATGGTAATATCTATTCCGAAGCCTTTATACATGATGTTTTATAGCTGATATGTATATGGTTTTTTGAAAGCTATATCTCGTGTAACGAGCACATTGAATTCATTGCCAGGACGAATCTCTAAAGTGGGCTGGATATTCATATTCTTCTGGATCATTGCCATTCCGGCCTGCCCCATCTGCATGCCCAAGGCTCCTGCCATGATCTGTTCTGCCTGATTTGAATTGGTATTGCCGTTATTATTGGTGTTATTGCTAAACCCTGTTGTTGCTACCTGAGCAGTTGCGGCGAAGACTGACATGAGGATGGCATTGCCGAAAATTCTCCAATAATGATTGTTTACTTCGTCTTCAATCCCTGCATATCCTTCAAGATCCGCTCCAGGCATACCTTCTAAGCAAAGGTTCTGGCCGTCAGGATAAATAATCCTGTTCCAGACCATCAGACAACGGCTCTGCCCATATGATACTTGCGAACTATAAACTCCAATTAAAGTTGCGCCCTGAGGAATCAACACATCCTTACCAGTGGTTGTGTCAAAGACATTTCTTTGGACTCTGGCAATGATCTGACCGGGTAGATCCGAGTTTATGCCGCTTTGCAGCACGCCCGGGATAATTGTTCCTGCCTTAACTTCATATTTATACTTTTTTGCTGTTGTTGTTTCGGCTAAATATATGCCATTGGACTTAGTGCCAGCCGTATTTAGAAATTCCTCCTTATCAGACTGCATATTAGTTGACTGATATTCAGTGCTTGATGTTTTACTTTCTATGATCCCTCCTCCATTGCCCGCAACTTGGGGCGTCGAAGTTTTTGGGATATTATTACTTGAACTTTGCAGTGTCAGAGAACTTCCCATGGCCTCCTGTAGCGCCTGTAGCTTCGCCTGGGCAAGTTTTGCCTCTAACTGCCTCATATATTCACTGCCTTTATCTTCTGACTCCGAGAGTGTAATATTTGGTTTCCCGTCGTTATTAACAAAAGGAGTATCTTGTCCTTGTACAACGCCGGGCAACTGTTTACTTGCAGCAGACGGGACGCTGTCAGGAATACCCTTCAATGCATTGTATAAATCATCGGTTTTACTGATCTTTAATACTTGTTCTTCTTTTTTAAAGCTGCTCCTCCTTTCCTGAACCATAAGCCCATAGACAACTAACAAGATAACTACGGCAAATACGCCAATAATCAGCATGTATATTCGAGAGCTTAACCGCTTTCCCTGTTTACCATTCTGCACAGTTGAATCGCTCATGAGATACCTATTCCTAGTTAGCTAACTTGTTGTTTTGTATATAAACTGCCTGCTGTCTGTCATCGAAGAGATTGAAGAAGTAACCGGGACGGCCAAGGATTAAGATTAATTGCGGAAAGGTTCCGTCAACTACGAAATAGTTGCCTTTGACTCTGTAATTGACCAGTTGCTTATCTTTGTTTTTATAAACATACAGCACAGGAAGGTCCTGATTCGAAATGGCTGGAGGAAATTGGATATATGAATGCACTCCGTCATCAAAGATTCGGATTGGTTTCCAGGTCGGATCATCGCCTGACATTACATAATCGAAGTTTAAATTATGTATGTTTACATTCGGCACATCGTCTATAATATTGCTGCTGCCGGACTTTTTCCCTGACGAAGAGAGGATAGAACTATCCTCCGACTGCTGCTGCTGGGAGAGATAATCGTTTGCTTTTTGCTGCATTTCTTCAGGATACCAGAATTTAACCTGTTTAACATCTGCGTCCTTTGAGGATATGAGCCCGAAATGATAGGTTCTCATATTGGTTCCGACTATGATATTTGTGGCAATATTCCAGTCCTTTGGCTTAAAGATAATATGCTGAACCGGACGGCCATTGTTATATGATGGCAGAATTGAATAAGTCCATCTTTGCGTATCTCCCATTGCAATACCGTTTGGTTGGATTTGTTCACCTGGCTCCAGTTCTATATCGACCGCCTGTAAAGGCTGCGAAGGAATAATAGGCTGAAAGTCCGCGCTGAACGGATACGCAATAAAACCTTTGGTATTGACTACATCCATTTTGCCCTCAGACACATATTTTTTATACGCTGCCATTATCGCCGGATCTGGATTGTAATCAAAAGTACTACTATTTACCGAGTCGGCGGCATTGATGATTTTTGTCTCCTTTTCTACCTTTGGCACAGGTGCAAAGTTAGATGGATTATATGCTCCTTTTGTTGCGCATGCTGAAAATATCCCACATACCAAAGTCAGGGATACAAGATGTTTATAGTTCATAGCTTTTCCTTTTATATGTTATATTTATGCTTTCTTCTCTTGCTCAGTCTGGACTTGTGACCATGCCATATTGGTTATGTAGATACCGAAGGGATTGTAGGTAAAATTTTCTCCGGAGGATGGAGCAAATTTATAGGCTATCTGCCCTGTGTAGTAGTTCTTTGAGACAAGCTTGCCATCTATGGTTCTTTTTACTTCTTCCCATGTAATCTGATAACTGTCCTTAGATATAGGGTACAAGCTCGATATATTAACCTGATTAGTAAACTGGCTGTTAAGAGTAAAAGGATTGTTGTTCTGTATAAAACTCTTGAGTATGTTCATTGCGTTGCTGTTGCCTGAAGTGTTAACTGAGGAATATACAGAAGCAAGCATTTGTTTTTGAACGATATTATCTCCTGAGATACTGTGCATATTGATAACAAATTTCTGTAAAAAATACTTGATTATCTTCTCAGTTATATCCGGAGCTTTTTCAGCGGAACTTACATCGACAATATCCCCATTCTGACCTACCTGTACCATAAACGGCTGTATTTTTGATTGGGATCCAATGTGGATAAGCCCTATTACTGAAGCAAGCAAGGCAATAGCCAGAAGTACGCTTACTGTAAAATTTTTCCTGTTGCGCTCTACTAATGAGCCATACATATCATTCCAGGCTGCCCTGCCCCGCAAGAAAGCATTATCCTGCCATTTACGAGTATCTGGTTTCTTCTTTTTCAGCTTCTCTTCTTCAATTCTGGCTTTAGCCCTCTCTCTTGCTAAGGCTTTAGCTTCAAGTTTCTTAAAAGCGGCCTCATGTTTCAGTTTCTCAATCTGGGCTTGCTTTTGGGCTAAAGTCTCTTTTCTTACTCTTATTAACTCAATTTTTCTTATAGTATCTTCAGCTGATACTATGGCTTTCTCGAGGCTTTTTATTTCCTTATTAGACATATAGTTATTAGTTTCGTTCTCTTCCTGATTACTGTTTTGCTGCGGCAATTCCCTGCCAAATATTGCATTGCTGATGCTTTGGAAAAATGATTTCTTTCTTTTCATATCTTCTATCTCTTAAAGTGTTTTTACATTAGTGCCGGAGACTGCCTGAGAAATTCCGCTAGCCGCTCTCTTTCCACCGCTGCGGGCTTTGTTTATGCCTGAAGCTATATTGGAAAGTCCCTGTGCTACAGATAATGGATTCCCGGTAACTGCTCCGCCTGCGGCTTGCGCTGCGCCATAGACGCTCTGGGCACCGCCGCCAACTGCTTGTCCTGCCCCCATCGCTGCTTTGCCTGAACCTGCAACCCCATGATAACCTCTTTTAACAGCCGTTCCGGCAACAGATGCTGCAGCCATGGCTGAACCTATTACTTCCGAACCATGAGTAGCAAGAGACCCCACTCCTGCAAGCGAGGATAAAGTCGTAGGGATATTTTTAGCTATTAACCAGAATATTAATGTGGCCCCTGCCACGGATAGCCAGTACATATAGTAATCATCTGTATTAGCAGATGTTGTAAGATAATTTGCCCAGGTTAATGCCATATTTGAGCCAATCCCGACTACCACATATATCCCCATTAGTTTTAGCCCGACAGAAATGCTCTTTTGGATCAGGTTTTTTGCCATTGGCGAGGTAAGAGAGCTTACTCCGAAAGCAAAAAACAAACTGCACACAGACACCATGACATAGGAGGTTATTAAAGTCACAAGCAAATCGGCTGCTATGAGCACATAGCTAAAAGTGATTATGCACGCTGTTATAATAGCCATAAATGCGCCGAACGGGTGAGTTATAAATCCAATATCAGCACCTGTTTTAAGTACCGTATAGGCTACAAATAATCCCTGGTTCATAACTGACCCCGGATCAAGATTTGTGATTACCCCTGCCTCTGAGCCCACTTTGGAAAACGAGTTAAGAATTGCAGGAATCCATTGTCCTCCATTTAGCAAAAGAGCGTAGAAAAAACCGATTATCACCACTTGCTTGAGAGTCGTGGCTACAATGCTGTCGAGCTCCTGGCCTTTAATGGTAAGCCAGCTGATCGTCCAGACTACCTGTATAAGGGCAAGGACTCCAATGATGTAGTTTGCATGGATAAATACAGATGAACCCCATAACAGTATTTTTGCCTGGTAAAGCGAATTTATGTTGTTAAGTAAATTTTGACTGCCCATAATATTAATTCCTTTTAGATGCTTGGAATTTCACCAGTGCCTTCGTTTTTATAAGTAGGGTCAATGTTTCCATTTGAGAGAAACCTTTGATTTGATTGCGCTTCAAGCTGTTTCTGTTGAACTTCATAAGCGTAATATGTGGTAGCGCTGGACGCAGCTGACATTTCTGACATCTGGGTAGCCTGTAAAGTATTAAGTATGTTTCCCTGAATCTGGTTGCTCTGCTCGGCAGAAGACTCATGCCCTTGAACAGCGCTTTGAGCGCTCTGGATTTTTGATAGAACTTCCTTGTAGTCATTAAGTGCATTCCCAAGGTTTTGTACCGCTGACAAGCTCCCCTTGAAAGTGTTTATTGCTCCGGTGGATCTTTGTGTTATGTCATTTAAGTATTGGGTTGTTTTGCTATCCCCTGGGAAGAGTTGAACAAAAGTCCCGACAGCATTTGTAGTGGCCCAGGTCATACTCTGGGGGACACTTGCCACAGTATTCGTCTTAGTAATCAACTCACTTACATCATTCCAGTTATTTATCTCTAATTTTTGTGAGTTCTGAACAGCTAAATCGTATGTGGTATTAAGAGTACTAAGCTCATTAGTGGCAGTATTTAGCTGCTGCGTGGCTGTTGCTCCATTGTTCAAAATCTGCAGGCATGAAGTCGGATCATATACGATATCCGCCGCATGCGTAGCAATTTGTAAGGCACTTATAAATAATATTGTTATTGTTTTTCTCATTCCCCCCTGCCCTTCTTTTTTATTTTTTTACCAGTTTTTAAATAAACAGTCTTATGCTTTTGTTATGTGTTTGTATTCAAGCCATTCATTTACCCATCCAGAGTCATTTTTTCTGTAAATAGAGTAAAATTTTTCCTTATCCTTTTTGCTGCTTATGCCAATGAATGCCAGGGCTACTTGGCCTAGTCCAAGGTCAATGACCCTGTTGCCTGCACTGTTTGTGACATAGTAATCTTTTTTGTATTGCATTGAACTAATAAGCAAAATCTGCCTGTCGTTCAGTCCGAAGTATTCATAGGTCTTTCTTGATGAAGCCAGCGCTTCGTTATTAGCCAGATAGATCTTTGTAACACAGCTTTCGGCAAGTACGGCTGAAATAGTAGATGTCGAAACATCGCTGAGAGCCTGGGATGTGAAAATAACCGCCACATTGAATTTCCTGAGAGTTTTCAGCCAGTCTTTGAGTTTTCTGGCTATCACGGAATTATCAATGTATAACCAGGCCTCTTCGAGAATCATCAATGTAGGCAACTGCCGTTTGAAGAGCCTGTACAATTTACGGAAGAGATAATTTATTACAGGAACATACATCTCTTCTTTTTGTCCGAGCAGCCATCCAAGCTCAAATCCCATTAAACTTGAGGTTTCAATGTTGTCCTTTGACTGGTTTAGTATTTTGCCTACTGCCCCGTCTGTGGCATATACTTTCAGCGCATCCCTGAGTTTCTGGTTCTGAATGGACAATATGTACTGAGACAAATTCCAGTATTTACGGTCTGATCCGCGGAGAGTGGACATAGTGTGCCTGATTTGTTCTTTCATATCTCCGCCAAGCTCAACTTTCTGAAGCTCGCAGAGCTCTTCTACAAAAGAACATGCCCACTCAAACTCTTCTTCATCGTCTATATATTGAAAGGGCGCAAAGTTTACCGAGAATTCAGCGTTACTGCCAATGTCGTAATAGTCGCCGTTCATGGCTAATATCAAAGGCTTGTTCGAATTGTCCTTATCCAGCACGAATATCTGTGATTGGGGATACTTTCTGTGCTGAGCCATGATTAACCCCATCAGAGTCGTTTTACCAGTTCCAGTAGGCCCTATTATCATAGTGTGCCCGACATCATCTATATGAAGATTAAATCTGTAAGGAGTCGAGCCGGAGGTCTTGCTGTAGAAAAGAGCCGGAGACAATGGAGGATAGTACGGGCACGGGCATGTTGGCGATCCCTGATATATGGAGGATATCGGAGCAGTATTAGCAAGAGTCAAAGAATCCATCAGCGGTCTTCGAAGATTATAATATCCATGTCCGGGAAGACTTCCCAGATAGGCATCTACAGCGTTTACGCTCTCATATCTGATCAGGTATCCTAATTGCTGTAATTGGCGGCGGATCATCCTGGCTGATTCGTCTAATATGCTTTTGTCTTTATTCATAAGGATGATGACTTTTGTCATAAAGCCGTACCGAACTAACCCGGAAGAATTGCTCGCCATAGCATCCTCAGTCATATCAATCATCGTTACAGCATCTCTGTCGAGCCTGGTATTCTCCATTCCTATGGATTCCCTGACCAATCCCATAAAACCTTTGGCTTTCTGATTCCAGTGTTTAAGGTGGGCAATCATGTAGTTCCTTGCCGTATCCACATCCAAAGGGATAAAGCGGGTGGACCATCTGTACTCGATGGGAAGGGTGTTTAGAATATCTAGTATTGTCGGATAGCTGTGCGTTGGGAAGTCCTGGAAATCGAGCACTTTTATATGATTTTCGCCTATTATCGGGTCTAATCCTCCGACAAAATCATTATTGGCAAGGTAGGCATCCATGTAAATAGCCATACTTGGCATTGCGATATATTCATTTATGCCTGATATGCAGTAATGAAGGAACTTTAATATTTCATCACTATGAAGCCTCTTTAATTCAAATACGCCTCCAAAAGTGTCCATAATGCTGGACAGAGAAATTTCGAATTTGTCTATATACTCATCTAAGGTCTCTTCTTTTATATCTTCTTCCTGGTCATATACAAATTTCTTAACGCTCCTGCTTAAATCTGCCGTAGGCCCCCTTGATATGGTAAGATATGTAACAGTGTCGTAATGCTGATTTTCAGACTGATACTGCTCTCTTCTTTCCTCATCTATGAGTTTTGAAACCATATCAGGGAAAGTCCGCTCTACGGGATAATCCCTTGATGAAACGCGCATAAGATTGAATTCAAGCATCCAGTTTTCTTCTGTAAGCCGGAATACCTGATTAAACATTGTTCTTATATAATCAAGCTCCGCATCAGTGCTTGACTGGACATCTTTGCCCTGGTAAGCGAAGAAAGCCATTATTGCGCCGTCTTTGTTTACCATAATATCAGCACACGGCATTACCGCGTAATTGAGCAGATCCGCAAATCCTTTGAGTTTTGATTTTCGTGAGATTTCTTTTACTTCCGGGCTATTTCTTCTAAACAAAGTGTCTATGCATTTCATTTCTTCTTTCCTATGGTTGCTCTTATGCTGATAAGTTCAGGATTTATTGATGCTCCTCCTTTAACAGGATAAAACGCCTGCTTATAGCGAATATGCCTCATATACACAGCAATCATCTGTGGGTCTTTTTTTGCTATCCATACAAAAAACAAATGGCATACAAGGAAGAATATCGGCCCTATATAAATACCGGGAGCTTTAAAATTGGAAGCTGCTGCCACTACCAAAGACAAAGTCCCATATATGATTGTGCTTTTTCGTTCCGCTCCGCAAAATAATATCGGCCGTATTAATGCCCTGTTCACCTCAACTAAGGTTCCTCTTGATGCCATAAATTGCTCCTACTTGATTAAGGCTCCTGAAAAATTGAAAAGCGATGTAAGCCATGATGTTGCGCCCAACGCCACACCTAATCCCAATACAATCATCATCATTCTTCTTGTGGCAGCTCCGAATTCCCCGAATGCCATCATGCAGCCTGCTACTACTATGGCTGCTACTGCAATACCTCTTACAATCGGACCGCTCATCGACTCGGCAAACAAATTCATCGGATTGCTCCATGGCAGAGAATCTGTTTGTGAGGCAAATATCCCAGGCATAACTAAAAAGAACCCTGCCATTGCCGTTAATAGTTTTTTTGTTTTTCTCATGTGTCTCTTCCTTTTTTATTTTATGTAATCGAATTCAAATTTACCGTTTCTATACCCCATTAGGAATCCAACATTATTGATCATCCTTCCTGCTGCGTTTTTATTGGTTCTCTCAATAGTTACTACCACACTGACAGTCTCGCATATAAGGGATATTGGAGGAGTGGCCGTTGCTTCCTGAGCAAGGTCAATGCAGCGTTGCACGGCTGAGTTGCATGTGGCTGTATTAGAATGCACAGTTGCGATACCAGAACATCCGACATTCCACGCCTTCAGCAACTCAAGCATGGCTTTATCCCTTACTTCACCGACCAATATCCTGTTAGGTCTGCTTCTTAGGGTTATCTGCAGAAGGATATTAAGATCAATATTGGCAAGCTTATTGGTAAACATACCATACACATTAGGAGCATTGCATTGCAGCTCCGGGACATCCTCTAATGTGATGATCCTCTCAGAGCTGTCACATACTTTTGACAGCGTATCCACGCAAGCATTGGCAAAGGTAGTCTTCCCTGTTCCCGGGGCTCCGCAAATAAGGATAGATTTTTTGTCCACTATTGCCTGGGAAATTGCTTCTGCCTGGTTAGGGTTGATTATTTTAGAAGCAAGATACTCATCCATTGTGTATATGCATTTTGCCCTTTTCCTGATCGTAAAGGCTATTTTCTGGGTGATTGGAGGGATTGTGGCTTCAAATCTGGCCCTGTCAAAGGGCAATTCGGTTTCTAAAAACGGGATGGATTTATTTATCGTCTTGTTTTGCAACCCTGCAGCAGTGTATATAAACGATGTTGCCTGGCATTCGCGCAGCTCCCCTACTTTGTACATCCCTTTTGTTCTATGTTCTACCCATAAAGACAGATCGGGGTTTAGCATTATTTCAGTAATGCTGTCGTCCTCAATTGCGCTCATTACCATCTCTCCAGCATCGAAGGCAAGTTTTTCTATCTCTTCAGATTCACGGCTCTTTTTATTAATCATATTTCGTTGTTCCTGTTTAATGAAGGTAAAGATTTGCCCTGATACTTGCAGATGTACTTTGTTATCGTGTCCCCAGCTGTGTCTTTATATTTGACCTTTCCTTTTATGGTGAGAGGATTGGTCAGAGTGAAAAAAAGAGTGCTTTCTTTTTTCAGGTATGGAGTCGGGAATGGAAACTTTACAAGAAACTGTCTTTTCTCGCTAAATAATAAATTACTTATGGTAGTACCTAAACTTTCATCGAGGTGACAGAGATAACTGTCATTAATCGGATAATCTACAATTAACTGATCTATGAAATAATATGTGGATTTGAACTCTTTATCATAAGGAATACTATCGAGATTTTTTATTTCATAAAATTGCCCTGCAGGAAAATCGCCATCAGCAAGCAACTCCTTGCTGTCTCTACTATTCTTATTTGCTGCAGGCTCATTTGCAGTCTCTTTTAAGTCAGGAAGAACAACTGACTTCTTCTGATCATTGTATTTATTAAGAGTCTCTTCAAGTTTATTTTGCTGCCCCTGCCCTCTTTCGATAGTTGCTGCAGATTGCCGTACAGTCGCAGGCGCTTTGATCTTGCCCCATTCCGGATGCTTGAGCAATATATCCGTAACATCTTTTTCTAATTCTTTGCTTTCTTCCGGAGTCAGAGGCGATGATAGAGATATCAATGTTTGTATGTGCAAGTAATCGTCTGCGCTTTCTTCCGACTTGGCAGCCTCAGCTTTTGTCTGTAACATTATTTCAGCCCTTCGGTATATAGTCGTAGCTTCCCAGGCAGGCAAGCTAAGGCTACATATGTCAGCACCATATGCAAAAGCTCCTAGCGAGGCTATCCCAAGCATTGATAATGCTTTCTTCATCATTAAGAGTCCTTTTGACTGGCTAATTCTTCTGCAGTAATCGGGTTCTTTTGCAGATAATAAAGGATTTGACCGTAACTGAAGCTTTTTCCCTTTTTTTCAAAAAATTCCTGAACCTGTCCTTTTGTCAGACCGTTTCTTGTCAAAACAATGATTTCTGGTCGATAATTCTGTATCTTCTCAATACAGTATTTTTTTGCTTCTTCTAATAAGCTGCTCATAGTTATTTCTTTCCTTATGTTTGCTCTGATTTGCTGTACTTGATTAACTTTTGTTATCTTTTAAAATTATTTATTACATTTTTATAGTTTATTTTTGTGACGATATATCACATTATTTATGTATGAGCTAATATGTGTGATGTTGTATCACATTTTAAGCGAGGTATTCTATGCTGTATTATCAGGCTCTCAGGAAAATCAGGAAAGAAAAAAAGGTCACATTTAACGATCTTGCTAAATGCTTAAATCGAGCAAGAGAAAATATTTCAGCCTGGGAAAGAGGACTTCGTCAGCCTTGTGATTCAGATATAAGAATAATTGCGCAATACCTAAATATTGATGTTAAAGAAATATCGGATCTTAGCCCCATTAGCAGTAAGTTTGCACATACTCCGACACCTACTAGTCAACCATACGATATTGATGTTCCTTTTGATACTAAGGGCTTACCCAAAGATGTGATTGCGCACATAAATACGCTTAATAATATTTGCGTAAAATACAGAGCTTCTTACTCGGGGCTTAAAGATGAATTAAATAAAGTAAAGACGCTCTTTCAGTGCATGCCCTTTATTATTTACACAAAAGACTTTGCACTCAAATACACTTATGTAAACGAAACCTTTATAGCGCTTTCAAAAGGGTATAACAATAAAGGCATTCTAGGTTCCTTATCCTCTGATATTTTTGCAGGAAAAGAATATTCCCAAATACTGGAATTGGAACAGAAGGTTCTGAGAACTAAAACACAGCTCACACAAATCGAGATATTTATACCTGGCAGCTACAAAAAAAGAATAGGACTGCTAACAATTATTCCAATCTTGAGCCAAGCTGAAGAAGTAACAGAAATTGCCTGTTACATTGAGGATATTACTGATCGGCGCGCGGATGAAATACAGCGCAGGGAACTCGAAACAGTCATAAACAAGGTAAATTTGCTTGTTTGGATAGGGAATTTGGACGATAAGGACAAATTGCATTTAAAGTTCCTTAGTTGTAGAGGAAAAGAAATTTTTGGGATGGATTCCCGGAAGCTATTAAAGGGTGAAACACGCTGGCTGGACTCTGTGCACCCTGACGATATGGAGCTTGTAAGTGAATGGGCAAAAATAAAATCTGATTACAAGAAATGCACTTATCGCATTATCAATAAAGGGAATATCGAATGGGTTTTAAACGAAACCTTTAGAAACAACGATACGATCTATGGAGTTATCACAAATATTACTGAAATGAAAAAGCTATCATATCGCTTTTCTCATATTATTAAAACCCTCAATGCCTCTACTGATGCTATTAGAGTTGCCCAGGTTGACGGAGACAAGAGAAAATATATTTTTACTACTCACGCTAACAAGGATTTATACGAACTGCCCTTGGCCGTTATAAAAAATAATCCTGATATCTGGACAGAATATATTCACCCTGACGATAAAGATAAGCTGCTTATCGTTGATAATGAAAATAAAGAAGGGCAATTCCAACTGGAATACAGGCTTCTCCTGCCAGGAAATAAGATCAAATACATTGAAGAAAATGTGTTTAAAAAAGTTATTGATGGAATTCTTTATATTGGCACAGTTAAAAGAGATATTACCCAAAATATGCTGCATGCAATAAATAAAGAAATGATGGATAATGTCCTGGATAATATTTCAGACTTTATCTGGTACAGTGAGCCCTACCCTAAGTATAAATGCCTATACATGAATAATGCGGTTAAAAATATTTACGGACTATCAAAAGAAGAAGCCTTTAAAGACCCTTACTTCTGGCTAAATGCTATACATCCTAAAGATCGCGAAAGAATCAGAAAACTTTACCTCAAAGGCGATAATATTATCCAAACCAATACATATGTGATCATTCGCCCTGACGGGACTCAAAGAACAGTTCGTGATTATAAATTCAGGCGAGAAATCTATGGCAGAATATTAGATTACGGCATCACTCGAGATGTTACAGATACGATTTGATGGATCTAATTTCCCCATAGCGTGAAACTAGAGGGCTCGGGCACTCTCACGCTCCTGCCCTACTTAATCTGCTTGAATAATAAATTTGCCTTTTTGGTTTTATCCCCTTTCTTTCTTAGTCTCCATAAACAACTAGAAACCCAGTATAAAATTACAAGAGTACTGGCAACTACCACAAGAACAACCACTATCCCAAAGATGATATAATACACATTCAACTCCCAATTTATTTAGCGATCATCTCATGACTCTTACAGGTTAACCTTTGCGTATGAGAACTTTAACGATAAGAATAATCTATTTATACTACATATACTATTTAGTATGCTTATTCTTTATTAATCATTCATTTTATATATTTATTGTAAAATCTTACTATACTATGGGTAGTCTGCTTCACTTGAAATACGACTCCATGTCGGCGAAGGGTATCCTATCTTAGGGTGATAGTGGGCTTATTTTATTTTGGGCGGTTAATAAATTTCCTTCCTCATTTTCAGATATTACTCCTGCCAACTCGTCCATGTAATACACTTCGGCGGATCTATATTTATTGTTCATTTACAATGACCAGAGTTTTCCCTAATAATTTTAGCACTTGATTAACTTTATCCATCCTGACAGTTTCTTTTCCTTGTTCAAGTTCACGCAGGAAACGAAGTCCGACCCCCGAACGCCTTGCGCATTCCACCTGTGTTAATCCTGCTGCTTTTCTAAATGTTTTTAATTTCTCATTTATTTTCATACAATTACACCTTATAGGGTATATTTATTCACAGCATAGGTCACTCAAGGGGATCTGTCAATATATTTTCAATAAAGTTATACCCTTATGGGCTTTATTAACTCTTTAAATAAAAACTTTATAGATTCATTTAAAGGTTCATTTATAAGCTCAGGTGAACCTATATCATATTTTTCACGCCCATTTATAGGTTCATTTATCTTGAACCTATAAATAATCCTTTTGAAAAGGTTGGCGTCGGAATCATTGACGAAACGAATATTATTCCATTCATCCAGCGCTCTGCGTATACCAGATATTTTTGCCTTGATTCCAGAATTAATAACATCATAAAATATCTATAATTAGACCACCTCAATTTCTCTACTTCTTGGCTTCCAATAAATTTGATCCTTTTTGTGTGAGGCGGTATTTCTGGAGACGGCTATTTGGTTTGCCAGGAATAGTGTATTCAAGCAGGCCAATTTCTCTTAAATGCGGTATTACCTTTCGTAGGTTTCCACTTAGTTGTTTATGCCCAAGCGCTGAGGCAATTTCTGACGAAGAGACTGGATTTAAAGCACATGCTTTAAGGATATCCAAATCAACTTGTGCTTCGACTTGTGCCTAAACATGTTCGTTAGTGATAGTCGCAGGTATGGATTCCAACAATGGAACGATAAAACGCAGGCGCATTCCTATTTCAATAATCTGAGGTTCCGGCAAGCCATGTTCCTGAGCTTCTTTGAAGATACGGCGAATACCACTGCCCCATTGTTCGATGAGATTAAGTTCACGGAAGACACGCGCTATAACTGGATTGCGAATTTTAGAGATGCCTTGTTTCATATCTTCTATCGTCATGCCAGGCAGTAATATTCCAGGATTTTCAACTTCTATACGGTCATCAAAGAACGCAACACGAATGGGAAAATTAATCTTCTAACGAAATCGCCGGCATTGAACTCATAATCGAATTTATTTATGTCGTCCAAAAAAAGAAATATAAGGTTATTTAAATTCATAACTGTTTCATTTAAACCATGATAAAACATTCGATTTTGCTTCTGACTATTTTTTCTTTTTCGGTTGGATAACCAATATGATTGCCTATCACCCTTGTTTTGCCGATCATAAAGTCATTTGAATAATGAGTATGTCCATATATCCAGACATCAATTTTATATTTGCTGAGTAGTCCTTCGACATTGGCAATAAAATACGACTGCATAGGATCATTTCTGTGGATAGGCTGCGAGCAAAGTTTGTCAATTCCAAAATGAGTAATCAGGACAATCTTTTCTTCAGTTGTTTCTTGAAGTTCAGATTCAATAAATTCTATGGATTCTTGAAATAAGCTGATGCACTTCATAGCGCTGAACCGATTGTTTGCTTTCCCATATTTTATAACCATAAAATCAGAAATATTTGCCTGGGCAAGATAAGCATTATCATGCTGGATTGAAATATTACCTCCCGTGTTGTAGGTGAAACCTGACCATAGGGTACAGCCTATAAAGCGAGTATTACCTATGACCAATGAACTATTCTCTAGCAGGTGAAGGTATTTGCTTTCAACCGCTCTTTCCCGTGCATACTTTAATGCTTCATCAATATTTGAGTTATAAAAGTCATGGTTCCCGAAAACGGCTATAACAGGTTTTTGCAGTTTGTTTGCATATGAGACCAAAAAGTCCATACTCTTCTGAATAGGGCAGGCAATATCACCGGATATTATTACAACATCAGAAGAATAGTAAGGGATATTCACTTCCCAGAATTCCCTGTGGAGATCAGACAAGATTGCAGCTTTCATAGATTCCTTCTTTTGCTGTTCTTACTATAGGGGCTACCTCAGAAAATGATAATATCGAGGGAAAAGGAGTTTCCGATACATGGGACTTACAATCTCACTAGTCCTGATAGTAAAAAAGGATTCCGTTAAAGAACGGATAATAATATTAATGAGTAGATAACCAACCTTGTTCTGGCTGCCAAACATATTCCAGGAATTTATCTTTTTTCAGTTCTATTATTACGGGCATTATAAATTTAGAGATCTCAGAAATGACAGAGGCTATGTCGTCTACAGATAATTCGGGCTTTGATTTACGGATAAAAGCCTTCCATTGTTTTTGTTTATCCGTGTCCTCATAAAAAGAAGATGTAAAAGCAAAAGGTAAAGTTTCAGGCAATAAAGTCCTTCTGCATTTAAAAGTATTTTTTATGGCCAAACTGAGTATTTTCCCCTCAAATTTATATATTTTGGAAAGTAACCAAATATCGTAAAAATCCTTTATCCTGCTGTTTGCCATTCCAAGCTGAACCATAGTTTCAAGCTTCTCTGCAATCAGAGTATACATTGTGTAGGCCCTCATTTTTGGATGAGGGAGATCAAGTATTGTCGGATACTCTACAATTTCTGGTATTGGAAGTACAGAATCCCCAAATCCAATATCAATTTGTAACGAGATTCGAGCATTATAAAGCATTCCCAATAATGTTATACGGACTCCTCCATATACATTATCTTCTCTGATTTCTTGTGTTTTTACTGAATCAGGGAGATAAATTACCCCATCGGAAGCAGTACAATTTATTACACATATAGCCTTGAACATATCAGAAAGTTTTGGCGGGGTTAAATCTCCTACACCCAGCAGATCAGCATCTTTAGTAACCCGATAATTCTGTCCTTTCCAAACTAGGAACAAGCTGGCTCCCTTAAGAATGAAAGAATCTTTATAATCTGAAATACTGAGACGATATAAAAATCTTTCAATCCCATATCTTGTAAGTAATAGATTAAAGTCTTCATTATTTTGTTTTGCTTTATTGAAAAGCCTCTGAAATACAGAGTGTGCTAAGTTACCTTTTCTGTCTGATTTCATGCAATAGCCTCTAGATATGGACGCATGATTTTAGTGACTCTATTTATCTGAGCAGCTCTCATTATCTCATCTATCGTTGCTTTTTTAGACCTCAATGTCTCCTTTAGAGCTTCAATAGCAACATCAAGGCCTACCTTATTACGAAATTTAAAACAATCAGCTATAGTTTTTGCCGGGCTGTAAACTTTAATTATTATCCCTTTGATTTTGTGCTCTTGAATAGCAAAGGAATAAGCATCTTTAGATAGGATGCTAATATTTAGAGAAGGATATTCAATATTAGGCCGCCACGAACCTCGTGGGATGGAAATCCAGACCTCATGAGGTATTTGAGTCGTAATCCTGTGAAAACTAAGAGCCGTGAGAAGGCAAAAGACAGCATTGGCGGTTCGTTTGGCAACTTCAATAAGAGTCAGATATTCAGTACTTGGTATATCAGTTAGAGTGTATAGGCCTCGAGAAATTTTTAAAAGTATTCCTGCCTTGCCTAGTTTATACAGATAGTTTCTGGAAATGCCAGATTTTTTACAATCGCTAGCACGAATTATTCCTTTTTTCTTTACAATATTAATTATTTCTTGTGTTCTATTCATAATAAAGCTCAAGTGCATTTCATATACATTTATACATAAGTGTATAGGTATTGCATTTTTTTTCAATGCTATAAGAAAAAACACAAATCATTTGACATTGCAACGCTCGGAATTAAAGACTAATAGGAATTCAAAATAAGTGCTCATATCTAAGGCATTCTATTTCCAAAAATAACAACAATATCGGCAGAATAATAAGGAATGTTCATTATTTTTCTATCTTTCTAATGTCTTCATGTTCAAAAGTATTTCCATACTTCTCATTTTCAGAATCTTTATAATTTATTGATTTAGGCATTCGGATTCGCTTTGGTAACCTTTCTTCTTCAAGTTCGCGACCAATTAAATCATGATTTGCATCTAGTAAATCTTTAATACGCTCTGTCATCCCCATGGCAAATAGAACTAAAGAATAGCCACCTATTGAAGTAGCAGGATCGCCTTTTTCAATTTTAGCTAAAGTAGCACGGGAAATTCCTTCTCGTTCAGCCATTAATTCC
>Ga0194053_10000982_pt1 | contig 19278 bp, 9 predicted proteins | sample SepL228m_MetaG_FD_161684 | JGI IMG/M metagenome (GOLD analysis project Ga0194053, IMG submission 161684) | Anoxic zone freshwater microbial communities from boreal shield lake in IISD Experimental Lakes Area, Ontario, Canada - Sep2016-L227-8m | ecosystem: Environmental > Aquatic > Freshwater >... | reverse complement strand
GTTCGGGCCTTCAGCCCTTGACTTCTATATGCGTTAATTCCTGGGGCGATGCCCCAGGCTGGTATGGGGTCGCGCCGTTGGCGCTGAGATAACAGCCGAAACTCTGTAACTTTCCCGTCCTGCGCCCTTTTAAGGCGTTTGCCCTGTTTGCGACTAGACAGGTCCTATCGAATTCGGATACGGTGACGGCAAAATGCAAAAAAAGCTAATTGTTGCCGCCGCGCTCTGCGCGGGATTGTTCGCCCAAGGGTTTGCTAAGGCGGAGAATGCCAAGGAGGAGGCGGGGCGGATGGGACGCTATAACGTAGCCTGGAACAGTCCGTCCAAGGATGCTTCGGGGGTGATGCCCATTGGCAACGGAGATCTTGGCGCCGGGGTTTATGCGATAGAGAATGGGGACCTGTATTTGTTGCTCTCAAAGAACGATGCTTTAAGTTATTGTGGTGATATTTACAAAACTGGGCGGCTGCGGATCTCCCTAACTCCCAATCCGTTTCTGGCGGGGAAGCCCTTCCATCAGACATTGGACCTTCCGACGGCTTCAATCCGCATCCAAGCGGATGGCGTGAGTCTCAAAATCTGGGCGGATGCCAATCGCCCGATCTTTCATGTGGAGATTGATTCCCCTCGTGCGCTGACCGTCGCGACACAACCGGAGTTTTGGAAGCGCTACACCCAATGGAAAGGCCTCGATAACACGCCGGAGGTGCGCCTCCCACGCGACCACGATTTGCTTTGGTATTTTTCCGTTGGCGACAAGAGCTTCTATCCCGACGACATGATGAAACGTGGCTATGGGGTCAAAGATTTCGAAAAAATCGTCCCCGACCCATACCGGTTCAACACCTTTGGAAATCTGGTCGAACTGAGGTCGGAAGCCAGCGCTCAGAAGCCAGAAGTGAAGGATGGCGTGCTGGCAGGAAAGGGCAAACAGTTCGATATCCGGATTCATTCCCTTACGATGCAGGCACCCGACCGCAATGTGTGGGTAAAGGCAATCGAGGAGTTGGCAGCGCGTCCCCTGGAGGTGAAGCAGGATTGGGAGAAACATTGCCAATGGTGGAGCGATTTTTGGTCGCGGGGGTGGATAATCGCCTCCGACCGGACCGTGCCGGCGGAGCAGCGCGAGCGCTTCAACGGGGAAGTTGGCGCCTCGGGGATGCGTGAGGAGGCTGACGGGGGCGCCTTGGTGGCCCAGAGCTATAACGTGTTCCGGTTCTTCATGGCTGCGCAGGGGAGAGGGCGTCTTCCGGTTAAGTTTAATGGAGGCATTTTTACTCAGCAGTACCGACTGAATGGTCGCTTCCTCGAGCAAAACGGTCTTGAGGAGTTCCAGAAGCGGTTCCCGTTTGCTAGAAAGCAGCCAGACGGCACCTGGCTGACCGGAGAGGATTACCGGGCCTGGGGCCGCCGGTTCACCGCCCAGAATGAGCGGCTGCTCTATTGGCCGCTGCTGATGAGCGGAGACTTTGATTTGCTGAAGCCTTACTTTGACTTTTACTGGGATACCCTGGAGATGCGCAAGGCGATCACGCAGAAACATTATGGACACGCTGGCGCCTTCTACCGGGAGAACGTCACCCCCATCACCGGAACCGAAGACTGGGAGCCGGCACCGATCGTCAAGCCGGGCGAGAAATACAAGGGCAACCACCTGATGTTCCACCACACCAGCGGTCTAGAGGGGCTGGCCATGATGGAGGATTATTTTAACTTCACCGGCGACATACAGTTTCGTGATCAACGGTTGGTGCCGTTTGCCCGCGAAATCCTGACTTTCTTCGACCTTCATTATCCGCGGGAGGCCAACGGAAAAATGCGCTTTGAACCCGCCCAGGCATTGGAGACTTGGTGGGTCGCGGTCAACCCGGCCACCGACGTGGCCGGTCTGCGCTTTTGCTTGGACCAACTGCTCGCGATGAAGGCGGGCACGGCTGAGGATCAGAAGAACTGGAAGCGTTTGCGTGCCGAAATGCCCGAGGTGCCGGTCGGAATCAAGGACGGTCGGCCCCTCCTTTTGCCTGCGCAAGAAATCATCGAAAAGGTGAAACATAACGGGGAGATCCCGGAAATCTACTCGGCCTTCCCGTTCCGCTGTTACGGGGTCGCCCTTGGCACCAAGGAAATTGTGGACTGGACCATGCAGAACCGGATCAACAAGGACACCTTCGGTAACCGGTGCTGGACCCATGACCAACTTGGTTGGGTCATGGCAGGGAATACCCAGGAGACCGCCGCGGGCTTGGTCCGCCGCTTCCGGTGGGCCACGACTGCTCTCCGGTTTCCGGTCTACGGCAGCGAGTTGACCGATGGCATCCCGGACCTTGATCATTTCGGTTGCGGTTCCATCGCTCTGCAGCGGATGCTGGCTCAGGAAGGCAACGGCAAGATCTATCTGCTCCCGGCGTGGCCCGCGGAATGGGATGTCGATTTCAAGCTGCACCTGGAAGGCGGCGTGGTGCTGACCGGGAAAGTAAAGGAAGGCAAGCTCGAGACTTGGGAGATCACGCCTGCAAAGCGCAAAGCCGATGTGGTGGTCTGCGAAATGGGTTCAATCTCGAAAGCGGTGGACATTAAGAAAGCCCAGAAATGAGAATGCAAATATTCAAACCCAGTCTGGCTTCTTTGTGGTTGCTGTCAGCTCTTCTCATGGCGCCGTTGATGGCTGTGCATGCAGGCGGGCCATCCAAATCCAAGCCGGCAACAAAGCCCAATATTCTCTTGATACTGACCGACGATCAGGGTTACGGCGACCTGCGCTCGACGGGAAACGACAAGATCGATACGCCCACGCTCGATCGCTTTGCCAGCGAAGGCGCCCGTTTCAGTAACTTTCATGTCAGCCCTGTCTGCGCTCCTACGCGCGCGGCCCTGCTCACCGGTCGTTATCCGTCCCGGTGCGGAGTCTATTTTACGGTAGGTGGGGCTGAAATCATGCGATTGAAGGAGGTGACCATCGCCCAGATGCTCAAGGCGAACGGGTATGATACGGGTATTTTCGGCAAGTGGCACAACGGCGAGGTTTATCCCTACACCCCAAATGGGAAGGGATTCGATGAGTTCCTGGGTTTCCACGGAGGGGGCATTAACCTTAATTTCGACCCGATTCTAGAGCACAACGGCCAGTCGGTAGCCTGCTCGGGCTATACCACAGATGTGTTCACCGACGCAGCCATGCAATTCATGGCCGCCCATCGCGAGGGTCCCTTCTTTTGCTATGTGCCATATAATACCCCCCATTACCCGCTCCAGGCACCCAAGAAGTATCTGGACAAGTACCAGAAAACGGGTGGAGAAGGGCATGCAAACCTCGTCTATGCCATGGTGGAGAACATTGACGACAATGTGGCCCGACTGCTTGCAAAGCTCGATGAGTTGAAGATTGCCGACAACACAATAGTCATCTTCCTCAGCGATAATGGGCCTTCAGCAGTTCGTTTCAATTGCGGCATGTTGGGTACCAAAGGTGGGATTGACGAGGGGAGCACGCGTGTGCCTTGTTTCGTGCGCTGGCCGGGCCGCATCAAGCCTGGCACGGTGATTAAGCCGATTGCTGCACATATTGATATCTTGCCGACGATCGCCGACGCCTGCGGGGTTAAGGCTCCTGAGGGAGTGAAGCTCGACGGGCGCAGCCTGATGCCTTTGCTGGCCGGGGCCAAAGAGCCGTGGCCGGCACGCACCTTCTTTACCGAGATCGGCGCGGCGCGCACCGATCAGTGGCGGATTGTGTTTCGTAACGCGCGGGCGATCCAACAGCAGAACTGGCTCGCGTCGTTGGGCCAGGCGAAAACAGAACTCTTCGACATGGTCGCCGACCCGGGGCAGTCTCACGATGTTGCGGCTGAACACCCGGATGTGGTCAAGCAGCTTACTGAGGAGTTCAAGGCATGGAAAACCGATGTTGGACCTCCCTTGGATGTGCCGCCGCTGCCGGTTGGGTATGAGGAGGCACCGACCACTCGGTTGCGAACGGCCATGGCCAAGGTCAAAGGGGTGAAGGAGAGGATGAGCTACCATCATTTGGAGGCGTGGACCGATACGCACGGTTCCGTCGAGTGGAATTTGGATGTCATCAAAGAGGGGGAATATGAGGCCCGGCTCGTCTACGTCTGTCCTGCGGAGGACCTGGGGGCGCAAGTGAAGCTGGAAGCCTGCGGCCGGTCGATCGCGGCAAGGATCGATCACCCGGTCGATCCCGCTTTTCAGAAAACGCCGTCGTATGCGCATGCAGAGGTGCATACCTGGGGCACATGCCCGCTGGGAACCCTTAAACTCGACTGCGGCTTGGCCAAGCTTCGGATGACCGTGCCGGAAATCCCCAACAAGAAGGCCTTTGTGATGCTCGGGGTCGAGTTGGAGCGAAAAGACCGCTCTGGGAAACACACCCGTTTGGAACCCTCAAATGCCGATTGGGGCACTCTTGCAATCCAAGCTACGGATTAAGCGAAACTAGTCCGGTACACCGTTAAACTTTTCACGAAACAAAACACGGTGTTGACAAATTCGCTTCATTGCCTGCTCCAAATCCGCATGAAGATCCTCCTCACTGCGGCTGCCGCTTTCGCCTTCTTCACTCAGCTGGCCATTCCCCTATCCTGGGCTGCTGGGAAGAATATGAAGCGAACATTGATGATCGTCTGTATTATTGCGTTTTTTTGCATGGAGAGTGACGGCTTGGCGGCCAAGGAGCCCGATTTATTCGCGCCACCTGAGCGGGGATTCGTCAGCCGCCGGCCGGCCGCCAACTGGGAGCATTCGCTATTAAGCGGCAACGGCACAATGGGCGCGATGATACCGGGCAATCCGTGTGACGAGACCATTTACCTCAGCCATGCGGCACTCTACCTGCCCCGGAACCAAAGCGAGAATCCCCTGGTGATGGCCAACCATCTGGACAAGATCCGCGAGGATTGCTTGGCCGGGAGATTCAAGGAAGCCGGGATGATGATGCAGCAGGTGTCCAAGGAGAACAGCTATTGGGCGCAGCGGGATCCGTTCATCGGGGCATTTGGCCTGCGCATCCAGCAGCCCGAGACCGATCTGAGTCGTTATCAGCGAGGGGTCGATTTCATGACTGCCGAGGCTCATGTGAGCTACCTCGGGGAGGCTGGCGCCGTTCGCCGCACGGTTTTTGTCTCGCGATCCGATGGCGTGATCGTGGTCCGGATCGCGGGCAGCGGCAAACAGACTGCGAACATCTCCTTTAACGGGCTGCCCGCCGGGGCCGCGACCTACAACGGGATGCCCGCTGCCAATATGTACGAGATCAAGGATGTGGCCAAAAGCGTGAAGCATTTCCGCTGCGGCGTTGAAGGCGAATACCTTTACACGCAGATGCTCTTTGAGAACCAGAACCGTTATAACCCGAATAGCGGCTTCGAGGGGCTCGGCAGGATCATTGCCAAAGGTGGCAAACGCCAGCGCACCTACGACGGCTATAAAATAACCGATGCGGATGAGATCCTGGTCTTGGTGAAAATCCGGCCGCTAATCAAGGGAGAGATCTCCAATTTAACTGCAATGGGAAAGGAGCTCGATGCGCTCCCTGCCGACTACGTCGCGCTGCTGACACCCCATGCGAAAGTTCACGGCGACCTGATGAGCCGCGCCAGCCTTTCGCTTAACGCCCCTCACGCGGAGCGGGCGAAGCCGACGGAGGATCTCCTCAAGCAATCCATGAAGATGAAGGCTCCGTTGGCCCAACTCGAGCGGGCTTTCGACGCGGGCCGCTACAATATCATCTGCTCCACGGGCTACAACCCGCCGAACCTCCAGGGGCTCTGGAGCGCGACCTGGCTTGCCCCTTGGGCTGGCAGCATGACCGTTGACGGGAACCTGCCCTGCGCGATCGCGTTCCTTTCCATGGGCAACACGCCGGAACTGATGGATGCCTTTTTCCGTTACTATGACAAGTTCATGCCCGGCTTCCGGCAGAACATGAAGGAACTCTACGGGATGCGCGGCTTCCATGTGCCAGCGCAGCTGACAACCTCGCCCCGGGAAACCGACTTCTCCCCGGGCTATCCATTCCTTTACTGGCATGCGGGGGCGCCTTGGGCTTGCCAGTTCTATTATGATCACTGGCGTTACACCGGCGACCGGAAGTTCCTGCAGGAACGGGCTTATCCGCTCATGAAAGAGACAGCCGCTTTCTACGAGGATTTCCTCACGGTCACGGATAAAAACGGCAAGCTGGTCTTCGTGCCCTCTTTCTCGCCGGAAAACGGGCCGGCCAACAACTTCGACAAGGAGACCGCCATCAACGCCACCATGGAGGTTGGTGCCGCCAAGCAACTGCTGGCCAACGTGATTGCCGCAGCCAAGGAACTCAACTGCGATCAGGAACTCCAGAAGAAGTGGGCGGAGTTGCTCGCAAAAATGCCTCCATACGAAGTCGGTCCCGACGGATCGTTCCGCGAATGGCTCTGGCCGGGTCTGGAAGAGTATAACGACCACCGCCATGCATCCCATTTTTACCCGCTCTACGACGAAATGCCCGCGGAAATCGCCAGCAATCCAGCGCTGGTCAAAGCGGTCGCCCACTCCGGGCGGGCCCGAATGGATTGGCAGGAGAAGACCAACTTCATGGCTTTCGGGACGGTGCAGGTCGGCCTGGCCGCCACCCACACCGGGGATGCCGAGCTGGCCCAGCGGACGATTAATCACCTAGGCAAACACTATTGGTCGACCGGCATGGGCTCCTTCCACAACGGCGGCGAGCTCTTCAATATGGATATCTCCGGCGGATTCCCCTATCTCTGTGCCTCGGCGCTGGTTTACTCCGATCCGGGTCTGATTCGTTTCTTCCCGGCCCGGCCCGAGCAGTGGAAAAGCGGTTCGCTCAAAGGGGTGCGCCTGCGCGGTGCCATCACGCTGCGCGAGTTGACTTGGGAAGGGCTCAAAGCCAAGGCGGTGCTGGTTTCGGACAAGGACCAGACTGTCACCATTGCAGCGCCCGGCATGGGCCCGAGGACCTGTGTTTTGAGTGCAGGAGAGGAAACGGCAGTCAGTCTTGAAAACAGAATCCCAATGGAACCGTTAAGGAGGGCAAGCTGGTGACGTGGGACATTACGCCGGCGGAGCGCAAAGCCGATGTGGTGGTCTGCGGCCCCGCCAACGCCCAACCGAAGAGCGCCGCCGCAGCCGATTCGCCGCAAATCCTGGTCAATCATGTGGGCTTCACGCCACACGCGGCCAAGTATTGTCTGTTCGCGGGCCAGACACCTCTCGCCTTCGAGATTCTCGATACGGCCACAGGCCAGGCTGTATTCACCGGGCGGACCACGCCTGGTGGGCCGGATTTGGGAAACTTTCAGGTTGGTGACTTTGGCGCGCTGACCCGTTCCGGAACTTTCCAGGTGCGTGCGGGAAGCGCACGCTCGCGTTCCTTTGGCATTGCGTCTGACGTTTACGAGGATGCCCTGCGCAAAACGGTAGCCTATTTCGCGAAGCAACGCTGCGGCCCTAGCGAATCCGGCTATAATGCTCCCTGTCACCTTGATGACGGGCGGCGTCTCGACAACGACCGGCATCAGGACATGACGGGCGGCTGGCACGATGCCTGTGACCTGCGCAAATTGGTGAATGCAACGATCCTTGGAATGGTGGGGCTGTCCCGGGTGGCCGAGATTCACCGGCCTGAATGGGGACGAATCTCGATCCCCGCTGAGTTGCGCTGGGGGAACCGCTATTTCCTGGCGATGCAGGAGCCCGCCGGATATGTCATGAATTACTGTGGCGGCACCGACGGCAACCGCTGGACCGACAACAAGGAGGGCACCGGGGATGACCGGCCCATCCATACGGAAGCCTGCGCCGCTGTCGCACAGTTCTGTTTCATTCGCGCGCAGGCCGCGACCAGTCGCCTGACGCGCGAGGCTGATCCCGCTTACGCGGCGCAGTGCATCGCGGCCGCGCTGCGTTGCCTTGCATGGTGCCGGACGAATCAGACGGCCCGCACCGCCAATGAACTGGGTGCGGCGGTGGCTGCCTGTGTGGAACTCCACCGCACGCTCGGAGATGAACTCCAAGGCGTCAAACAGGGTGCGGCAGAGTGCGGTGGAACCGTGAAGGATGGGTCGCCACAGTGACGCGGTGCTCTCAGCTTTAAACTTAGAAGAATCCAGAATGAAACTGAATGCCCTCTTCTTATCCATGACTCTGCTTTTTCCAGCCGCTCCGGGTCTGCTGGCTGAGTCCGCATCCAGCAGCCAAAGAGACGGATCCGCTTCTGCTGGAAAACCTAACATCCTCTTGATCCTCGCTGATGACCTGCGGCCTGACTGCATTGGCGCCTTGGGCAATCCGCATATTCGCACGCCCAATATCGATCGGCTGGTGACGCAGGGGGTGGCCTTCAATAACTGCTTTGTCATGGGCAGCAACCAGACTGCGGTCTGCACACCTAGCCGGACAATGCTGATGACCGGCCGCAACCTTTTCCACATGCCGTTGGACGAAGGCCGGCCGGACAACAAGCCCTCGGTGCCGGTAGACTTCCAAATGCTGCGTGCCGCCGGTTATGACACTTTTTACCTCGGCAAAAATGGCAGAACGTACAACCCCGGGTGCCGGACGGCTGATCGCTGTGAGTTTTTCTCCGAAACATTTTCCGCCAAGAACAAGGATATCTGCCCGGACAAGGTTGTTGCTTACCTGCGCGAACCCGAGCGGGCCAAGCGTCCTTTCTACATCAGTTTCGCCATTTCGGTGCCCCACGACCCGCTCTCGCCAGCGCCCGAAGACCTGGCTCTCTACAAGGGCGAGAATGCGCCTCCCCTGCCTCCCAACGAGTCGGTGAGCCATGCTGCTTTTGCCGGCTTTGAATTGCGCGACACCAATTGCCGCGCCTTTGGCGCAGGCCCGGCAGGGTCTCTTTTCAGTACCGCTCCCGAAGAGAAACGCCGGGAGGCGCTGGCCGCCTACTACGCGGTGATGACCGGATACGACAAGCAGATCGGCCGCGTCCTGGATGAGCTGGAGCATACCGGTTTGGCCAAGAACACCCTGGTTGTATTCGCCTCAGACAACGGGCTTTCCTTCTGGGATCATGGTTTGATCCACAAACAAAGCCTTTACGAAACGGATAACCGGGTTCCCTTGATCATCCGGGGTCCAGGCCTACCCGCCGGGCAAAAGCGCGGTACGTTCGTTTATCTCTCCGATCTGCTGCCCACGCTTTTGGACCTGATCGGGGTGCCAGTCCCCACGAGCGTTGAGACCAAAAGCTTTGCCCCTTGCATCAAAGATCCCCAGCTGGTCCATCGCAAGAACATCTACATGGCCTATCGTAGGGAGATTCGGACGTTCCGCGACGAGCAGTATAAGCTGGTCCTTTACAATGTCGCATACAGCAAGGCCCGCTCCACCCAACTCTTCGATCTCAAGGCCGATCCCTATGAAAAAAACAACCTGGCTAAGAATCCCGAACAGGCGGAGCGAGTGCGACGAATGATTGCCCAAGCCCATGAAGCGGGAAAGGAGCTGGGAGATGATTATCAGGGCAAAGACGCTGGACGAAATGCTATAATGAGCAAACTGCGATTTTGGTCGACATGGGACATGCGCCACGAGTTTGGGCCAGGAGATGTCCAGAACTTTCCCGAAAAGTACATCATTGACGGAACCAAGGAGGAATGGGGCGATTAAAAAACCTCGGGCGCTGAAGAATTCGCTGGCGCAATTTTTTGAGCAGGGAAGCTTTGGCGTAAAGCTTTATCCGATGCCAACCTTTTGCTCCATCCACCGCTGGGCAAGCCGGCTTGGAAAGCGCTATACGGTTTTGCTCTGGGCACTTCTATGCACCAGCGAGTTTGCCGCTGCCGAATCACTGCCGGAACCGGATGAAAACCTGACTTCTCGCCGTTGGTCCGTGGCGGACGGGTTGCCGGAAACTTCCGTTCGGGGACTCGCTTTTGGCTCTGATGGGTATTTATGGCTGGCCACAGCCCATTCGGTGTGCCGGTTTGACGGAGCCAGATTCGAGATCATGTCAGATTCAGCCCGGGAGCTAGCTGCGCCCCGAGGAGTTTTGGGCGGCCTGCATTTTGATCTGCGAGGCCGGTTGTGGGTTTTTGGCGACCAAGGGGCTTGGTGTTTTAGCCGAGGAAAATGGACAGTGGCGCTCGATCATCGCGCGGTGCGGCAACTAGGCGAAGGACCCGATGGCCGGATCTGGTTGCTTGCCGATAACCAGATTTTGTGCTGGAGGGAGGGAGCGGTGGAGACCTTCCCACTGCCATCGACCTTCCCGTCCACGGTCAAACTCTACGACATGGCCATTGATCAGGCCGGAACACTCTGGCTGGCGGCGGCGGATCGGGTCCTGACCTTTCGGCGCGGAGTTTTTGAGCCGGTCGTGCTTCCATCCAAGCGCATGGAATCGTGGCTTACTATTGCAAAAATAACCTTTAGCAAGGTGTCTGGGCGGGTTTGGACAGGCGATGGCGAGTCGATTTTTTATTTGGAGAATGGCGTCTGGCGTGAGTGCCCTCCTCCTCCTTGGAACTTCTCCATGATGACCAATGCGGAACTGACCGAGCCGGTAAAAAATGAGCTCTGGATAGGAAGTAAAAAGGGGGGACTGGCCCGATGTCAAGGAGGCAACTGGAGCACTTCGTTTTGCCCCACCGACAGCTTCTCCGTCTCGCCCTGCCATCTGTTTGCGGTGGATCAATATGGCAACGTTTGGGTGGGCTCCGAAGCAGGGTTAACGCGGTTTTGCCGCACAGTGACGAGGAACTGGTCCTTGCAAAAACGCTTGGACGGCCTCCGCGTAAGTTCGCTGTCGGTAAGCGAGAACGGGATATTTGCGGTGGCTTCTCCCGGAGGGGTATTCTTTGGAAGGAATAAACCCGTGACGATGTTGCAACGTCCTTTATACGAAAACGCCAAAGAATTGGCTACCGTAGCCTTTACAGATCAACAAGGGGTTTTTTGGTGTGGGACCCGGGGGGGCGGGTTGTGGCGCTTGATGAATCAAAAATGGGAGAATACCCTCATGTGGGGATCTCCCCGCGCTGAGGACAGGGGAAATTTCATTTCCGCATTGCTGGAAACATCCGACGGCCGGTTGTGGGTGGGAACCAGTCAAGGCTTAATGGAGTGCCGCGATCCGCGAGGCGCTATGCGCATGGTGCCGATCGGGCCCGAAGCAGCCGTTAAGACGCTCTATGAAGACCGGGATGGTTCTCTCTGGTGCGGGTATGAGGCCGACGGATTACTCTGGCTCATGCAGGGGAAAACCCATCATTACTCCCAGGCCGATGGCCTTCCAGGGCCTGGGGTTTTGGCGCTCTGCCGCGATCCGGATGGGGTTCTCTGGCTGGGGGGGCGCGATGGATTGGCGCGGTGGACGGCCTCGGGAGCCACGCGTCCGCAATCTGATTCAAAAAACCAGCGCGGGCGATGGGTAATACCGAAGGGATCCGGGCTGCCGGAAGCCCCGGTGGTTCAGGTCATGGCCGATGAAGCGGGTGCATTGTGGCTCGGGACTTCCGTTGGAATTGTCCGGGTGGATCGCCAGGATTTGGCGCGGCAGGCTGCAAGAGCTGATTTGCCCCTGAGCGTGCGGATACTGGGTCGCGAGGATGGTTTGCCGAGCGAAGTCTGCACCGGAGGGCTCCTGCGCAGAGGTTGGCAGCCCAGTGACAAGAATCTCTGGTTCGGCACGGAATCGGGTCTGGCGTTGATTGGACCGATGCCGATTCCGCCTCCTGGCGCTCGGCCCCGGGTGGTGCTTGAGTCGGTCCGGGCAAATGGTCGCGAGGTGGCGAGCAATTGGCCTCAGAGTGGTTTGGACAGCCCGCTGGTTGCTGGTGCCTATTCCTGCCCCCCACGTCTCACCCTTCCTCCCGATTCACGACGGATCAGCATCAGCTTTACCGCGCTCGATTTTCCCATGCCCGAACGCGCCCGATTTCGCTTCAAGCTCGATGAGGATGGCTGGAGCGCCATCTCCGCCCAGCGCACGGCCACGTTCGAATGGCTTTCTCCAGGCCGGCACCGATTCCAGGTTTCCGCTTGTTCGGCCGAGGGGGTCTGGAGCCAGCCTGATACCGCGATTGAATTATTGATTAAGCCACATTTTTGGGAGACCAGTTGGTTTGCCGCTGCGCTGGCTTTGGTTTCCGCCGCCTGTGCGGCGGTATTGGTGCGTTGGCGCCAGCAACGCAGTTACCAGCGCCGAATGGGGGAGTTGGAGCACCAGAAGGAACTCTACGAGGAGCGCGCCCGCATCGCCCGCGATCTTCATGATGAAATCGGCTCCAAGCTCTCCCGGCTATCTTTCCTGGGGGCCCTTATTCATCAAGCCGGTGAGAGTGAGCAAAAAGCAGTGCAAAGCCGCGCAGGAGACATGGTTTCCACTGCCCGCGCCACTTTGCGCGCGTTTGAGAACGTGGTCTGGGCTGTCAGTCCGCGCCACGATTCCTTGAAGTCTCTGGCCAATCACATTTGTCAGTATGCCGAAGAATATTTTGCGGGCTCTCCTGTGGGCTGTCGCTTTAAGATTGACGAGTTGTTGCCGGATTGGCCCTTGGAGCCGAAGGTGCGAAACGAGATTTTTCTGACGGTCAAGGAGGCGCTCAACAACGTCCTTAAACATTCAGGGGCCAATGCCTTGGAGATTTACATCTCCACGAGGGTTGCCCTTTTGGAGATAAAAATTCGCGACAACGGTGCGGGCTTCGATGTACCCAGTTCTCAAACGACCAACCCCGTTGGTTCCCATGGCAACGGGTTGCCCAATATGCGCTCCCGCCTCCAAGCCATTGGGGGCTCCTGTGAGATCGCGAGCCTCCCCGGCACTGGGGCTGAGGTGACTTTAGTGCTCCAGCTTCAATGCCCCAGATCTGCAAAATGACCCCATCCTCTATTTAGCCCATGAAACTAATCCGGATTTCGTTAGTGGAAGATGATGCCGAACTGCGCGGCACGCTCAAAGAATTTGTAAGATCTGCTCACGATCTTGAATTTGTGAGCGACTATGGGGCAGGGGAAGAAGCCCTGGCACACCTGCCTGGAGTGCATCCAGATGTGGTGATCATGGACATCCGGCTGCCGGGAATGTCTGGGATAGAATGCGTTGAGAAGTTGAAAAGACTTTTGCCAACAGCGAAGGTGCTCATGCTGACTGTCTTCGAAGATGGCGATCAGCTCTTCAAGGCGATTGCCTCCGGCGCCTCCGGCTACCTGCTCAAGAGCACGGATCCGGATCGGCTCTTGGGTGCCATTCGCGAGGTGTATGCCGGCGGTTCGCCCATCACCAGCAGCGTGGCTCGCAAGATGGTGGATTATTTCCGTCTGATCCAACCGGTGGCGGCGGCAAGCGAGATGCTATCGAACCGGGAAACGGCAACCTTGCAGTTGCTCGCCGAGGGATTGATGTACAAGGAGATCGCAGTCCGCATGGAGGTCAGCATCAGTTCGGTGCGCACCTATTTGCATCGGGTTTACGAGAAACTCCATGTAACCAACCGCACTCAAGCGGTTCTCAAATACCTGAATCACAAAAACATCTGAAGACGGCGCCTTTATCCGCACGGTTGAGTTTATGGGTGCATCGCTTCGCTTTCTGACAAGCCGCTTCAAGCCGGGAGGTTTTGTGTTAACAAAATGCCGACAAGACACGCGTCCCAAAAGGGAGCTATAAAAAGTGTTTAACAATCCAGCGTTCCTTTGGCCCACCCAAGCCGCCCTTGAGTTCACGGGGGAAGCCCCGGACCAGCACTGGGGTCATGCGTGAGCACCTTTTTCATTCTTTAAAATCAAAAACCGTATGGCTTCAAATAGAAACATGAGATCACTTATTTGCCTGGTGCTCAGTGCGGGTCTATGCGCCAACGCATTCGGGAAACCGGGAGGGGATGCGACAGCGCCCGAGCGTATAGAGCGCTACAACGTGATATGGACCAGCCCCTCCAAGGATGCCTCGGGCGTCATGCCCATCGGCAATGGCGACATTGCCGCCGGGGTTTATGCCATCGAGAACGGCGATCTTTACCTGCTGCTCTCCAAAAATGATGCGTTCAATTACTGTGGCGATCTTTACAAAACCGGTCGGGTCCGCATTGCGTTGACGCCCAATCCGTTTGAAAAAGGGAAGCCCTTCCGCCAAACCCTCGACCTTGCCACGGGCTCGATTCTGATCGAGGCCGATGGAGTGAAGCTGCGGATATGGGCGGACGCCAACCGGCCGATCTACCACGTGGAGATCGATTCACCGTATGATCTCTCCCCCAGCGCTCAACCTGAGTTTTGGCCACGCTACGATCAATGGAAACGCCTCGATCCCACTCCCGATGTGCGGGTGGCCCGCGGCAACAAGGTCCTTTGGTATTTCAGCGTTGGCGACAAAAGCTTTTACCCCGAAGAGATGCGTCTGACGTATGGGATGCAGAATCCCGAGAAGATCGCGCCTGACCCGTATCGGTTCAACACGTTCGGCAACCTGCTGGAAATCCCAGGCGACCCGTCCATGCGGGCCAAGCACGGGGTGGTTGCGTTCGTGAAAGAACGCAAAAGCCGCAAGTTTGACATTCGCATTCATGCGCTCACAATGCAGGCACAAGACCCGGATTCGTGGGTGCAGGCCATTGAGGATCTGGCGAGCCGACCGGTGGATATTAAGCAGGATTGGGAGAGGCATTGCCAATGGTGGAAGAACTTCTGGGATCGCGGCTGGATCGTCGCTTCCGACAGCACCGTTCCGGCAGACCAGCGTGAGAAACTCAACAGCGAGGCCAATGACAAGGGGGCGCGCGACGAGCCTGACGGCGCCGCCCTGGTTTCGCAGAGCTACAACTTTTTCCGGTTTGCCATGGCCGCCCAGAGCCGGGGGCGTTTACAGACCAAGTTTAACGGCGGACTCTTGACTCAACAGTATCGCCTTACTCCCTCCAACTCTTACGTGAAGGAGAATGATCTTGAAGGGATGAAGAAAAGCTACCCGGATGCGCAGCAACAAGGCGCTGAATGGAAGTGGTTGTCCGGCATGGATTACCGGCCATGGGGCCGACGGTTCACCTTTCAGAACCAGCGCCTGTTGTACTGGCCCCTGCTGATGAGCGGGGACTTCGACCTGATGAAGCCGTTTTTCGATCATTATTGGAACGTCTTGCCGATGCGCAAGGCACTCACTCAACAGTATTTTGAGCACGCGGGCGCCTTTTACCGGGAGAATCTGATGCCGTTGACTGGCAGTGATCATGACTGCGGCGCATTGCCCAAAACCAAGCCGGGGGAGAATGTGAAAGGCGATTATCACTCTTATTATTTCACCAGTGGTTTGGAGACTGTCGCCATGATGAGCGACTACGTTAATTACACGGGCGACGCCAAGTTTCGGGATGAGGTGTTGGTCCCATTTGCCCGCGAGATACTTCTGTTTTTTGACAAACATTACCCGCGTGAGCCCGATGGCAAACTGCGCCTCGACCCCTCCCAAGCGATCGAGACTTGGTGGATAGCGATTAACCCGGCCCCTGATGTGGCTGGCCTGCGCTTCTGTCTCGACCAGTTGCTTGCGATGAAGGCCGGCACGCCGGGGGATCAGGCGGCGTGGAAGAAGTTGCGCACCGAATTGCCCGAGGTGCCGATGCGGACGATTCAAGGACGTCAAGCCCTTGCACCGGCTCAAGAATATGAACATCAAGGAAACGGGGAAAATGCCGAACTATATCCTGTATTTCCGTTCCGTTGCTACGGATTAGCCTTGGGAAACAAGGATTTGGTCCAGTGGACAATGGAGAACCGGACCTGCAAGGACACCTTTGGCGGCACTTGCTGGACCCAAGATCAAATCGATTGGGCTTATGCAGGTAACTCCGAGGAAGCTGCCAAGGGTCTGGTCCGCCGTTTCCGCCTGGCTTCGCCCTCCGTACGGTTCCCCATCTACGCCAGGGAAGGTGCTGATTCGGTGCCCGATTGGGATCATTTCGGCTCCGGCTCGATTGCGCTCCAGCGGATGCTGGTTCAGGAGGGTGGGGGGAAGATTTTCCTTCTGCCAGCATGGCCTGCGCAATGGGATGTGGATTTCAAGCTCCACTTGGAAGGGAGCGCGGTGCTGACCGGCACAGTCAAGGACGGCAAGCTGGTGAGGTGGGATGTGACCCCGGCGGCGCGCAGGGCCGATGTGGTAGTCAGCGGCCCTGGTTCCGCCAAAACCGAGCCAGTTGTGCATGGAATTCAGCCGCGATGAATTGAAATATAATGAAAAAGAATATCTGTATTTTTCGAGGTGTTTTAATAGTTTGCGTATTCGCTGGAATCTACGCCACATCGGCGTTGGGCAAAGGCATCCAGGTTGAAGTGGAGCCCATGGCTTCCAGCGCCGAGCGGATCGGAGCGGGAGAACTGGAAAGTTATTTGCAGCGCATGTACCCGGATGCTTCCGGCAAGCGCATCCACTTGAAGGCTAACCTGCCTGTGCCAGAGGCCTATGAGATTACCGGGACTGAAGACGAGGCCATTATCGCTGGCGGCGGCCCCCGTGGGGTTCTCTATGGCGCGTATGCGTTGCTGGAGAAACTGGGGTGCCGGTTCTACCTGACTGGCGAGGTGATTCCACCGCCTAAAAACAAGCCTTTATCCTTCGCGGGTTTGCACTTATCCAATCGGCCCTTGGTTGCGACGCGGCTGGGGCTTGACTGGCACAACTTCCTTAGCGGCTGTTCGACGTGGAACCTTCCCGAATGGCAGCAGTACATCAGTCAAATGACAAAGATGGGCTACAACTCAATCATGGTCCACACCTACGGGAACAACCCGATGGACGTGTATGAGTTCAACGGCAAGACCAAACCGTACGGCTGGCTGCCTACAACAATCAAAGGGCGCGACTGGCACACCCCTCATGTTAACGATGTGCGGCGGATGGTGGGCGGCTCGGCTTTCGACGAGTCGGTGTTCGGCAGCGACGCGGCGCTGGTACCCGACGAGCAGCGCGCCCAGGCGGCTAAGACTTTGATGCAGCAGACCTTCACCTTTGCCCGGGAGCGCGGGCTGGAGGTGTTCTGGGCTCTGGACGTCGATACGTCAATGGCTAATCCCAAGGAGTTGATCTCCTCGCTTCCCGAAGATGCTCTCATCGGCTCGGGCACCATCTCAAGCACGGCAGCCACCCTGGTTACAAAGACTGTGGCACCCACGGAAAAATCGAATTTGCTCCTTGCCAATCCCGACCATCCGGAAGGCTACCGGCTCTATAAGGCTCACATAGATGCACTCCTGCACGATTATCCGCAGATCACTTGTCTGACCGTCTGGTTCCGCATGGGTTGGACCCCGTGGCTGAACCTGAAGCTCGAACAATTGCCGCCGGCATGGCAGGAAGAGTACAGCAAGGCAACGGCCGGCACGCCCGTCGGCGAGACACCCCTGGCGGCCCCTGAAATGCTGGGGATTGCGAAGATCACCAAGGCGTTTCGACGGGCGCTGGACGAGATTGGGCGCCCGGACGTGAAGTTGGCCGTGGGCAGTTGGAACTTCAATCCTCGGTTCCTTGCCGGGCTGGAGCTTTTCCTGCCCCCGGAGGTGCCCTACATCGGCTTGGATTACAATATCCATCATCTCCAATCCTCCCTGGTCACTCCCGGAAAGGACCACGATGCGCTGGTCCGGTTTGCCAGTCACCGTCCGCTGATTCCGATTATTTGGTCCCATGGCGATGACGTTCGCTACTATGGCCGCAGCTTCACGCCATATTCGGATTTTGCCACCATCCTTGAAAAACTGAACGTCCGCGGGTTTGGGATAAATCACTGGGCCACTCGGCCATTCGATCTGTATTTCGCCAACCATGTTCGCCAAGTCTGGCAGGGTTCAAAAAACGAGTCGCTGGAAACGACCTGCGCAGATCTGGCCGGGAATCTGCTCGGGGACACGGGGCTGGCCGAATACCTCAAACGTTGGGCAACTGAAGCCCCGATGTTCGGAACCGCGGGCGGGGTGTCCAGTGCTTCCGATCAAACCGTGGAACAGATCGTCAGCGGCTGTGATCAGCGCTTGGCAATGCTGGGGAGCGGCGGCAATGCCGAGGTCGCTTATTATCGCCAACTGGAGGCGTTCAACAAAGCCGCCGGCATTGCCCTGGAACGCTACGACACAGCCGGCAAACTCTGGGAGAAAGGAGAGTGGGAAGCGGCAAGGGTCGCCATGGCTCAGTGCCAACCGGAGAAGGCCATCGAGGTCTTCGCCGATTCCACTGGCCGGCCTCCGCTCACGCGCGGGGAGTTAGGTCAGCTCTCCTGCCTGAGCCTGCAGTGGCTCCCCACTGTGATCCGCATGCGGCAAGTGATGGGGATGGAACCGGTCCGCTGCAACTTTGCGCCGACTTGGCGCGAAGGCGGCCAAACCCGCTTTATCGATGAGGATCGGATCATGTTCGATACGCTAGGGGCAAATGGCACCGTTTTTTTCGATGCGCCGCAAGCGGACAAGGAAATCGGACGACACGGATTGCAAATCGCCAAGCCGATCACCCTAACCGTGCAACCAATGACAGGTGGGGATTTGTGTCCGGACGTTTATCAGCGCCCGTTCATGAAAGAGGGCGATTTGAGCCTGGGCAGTTATCGCTTGCGCCTGTTGCTGCTCGATCCCGATTCAACAGCACCCGGACAGCGCGTGTTTAAGGTCGAGGTGGAAGCAGGGGAAGCCGGCCAAACGGGCGGGCAAGCCAAGAACGTTGATATTTACAAGGAGGCGGGCGGGAAAAACCGGCTCATGGAACTCACCTTGCCGGTGAAATTGACCAAACCGGGAAAAGTCACTTTCACCCTGACTCCGGTCAAAGGCAAAGCCGTGATTTCCGGGCTGGTGCTGGAACGGACAGGAGAAGCGGAGCAGGAAAAAATAAACAAATGAAAATACCGAAGCGAATTCGGGTAGTCTTTGCCAGCCTGCTGGTTGGCAGCACCGCCGGGCTGGCGGGAACGGCGGGCGCGGCCGGGGACGCGAACGTCTCGCCGGCGGCGGTCTCTTTGGAGGCATCAATTCTGCGCGGGCCGATCCCCGATAAGCAAGTGGTGCTGACTTTTGACGATGCCTGCATCAGCCACTTTACGTTTGTCGGACCGCTGTTGAAGAAATACGGTTTTGGCGGCACTTTTTTTGTGTGTGAAATGGGCTCCCAGAAGGACCAGAAGCCCGAAGACTACATGAGTTGGCCGCAAATCCGGCAGCTCCATGACATGGGTTTCGAGATCGGCAGCCACACCCGTAACCATGCCGTGGTCACCGTCACCCCCCCCAATAAACTGGTCGAAGAACTTGCCT
>Ga0194053_10000978_pt1 | contig 19353 bp, 15 predicted proteins | sample SepL228m_MetaG_FD_161684 | JGI IMG/M metagenome (GOLD analysis project Ga0194053, IMG submission 161684) | Anoxic zone freshwater microbial communities from boreal shield lake in IISD Experimental Lakes Area, Ontario, Canada - Sep2016-L227-8m | ecosystem: Environmental > Aquatic > Freshwater >... | reverse complement strand
AAAAAGTATTGTAAAGGCTGAATAAAAATGCTGTCCCGCTTCCCATAGCTACGAGAGTGTCCATGTTGGTGGCCAGGTGCCTGGCACGCTTCCATGCGATGACAAAGAACTCCTTCCCGAACCAGAACATGACCGGGCACGACAATGCAAGCATGATCCAGTTCCTGTATGGCAGGACAGGGAGGAACATGGAAATTATAAAAACCGGGATTGCAAATGAGAACGATGAAATCAGGTTTATCCTTGCTTTCCGAAGACGCCGGGCCTCCCCCGCTTCCTCATCCGCCATCAAAATCTTATCGGTAATCAAACTGTACCCGATTTTCGACACGGCCCCCTCAAGCTGCTTCGGGCTTGCCTTCTCAGGATCAAACTCCACAAGTACAGTCTGGTTTGCAAAATTCACATTAGCGCTAACAACTCCTTCAACAGAGGAAAGCATGCTGTTGACACTGGAGGCGCAGGCTGTGCATGACATGCCTTCGACTTTATATATTTCCTTAATGGTTTTCATTCAGTTGGGGAGGAGGGGAAAATAACGACCAGGATCTCCTCGATCTTAGGAAATAACGCTTGTAACAACTCCTGATTGCTTTTAATTACTTTATTTCTTAGAACCTGCAAATGAAGTTGGTGATCCCTGCCCGGCATTTTGCTTTTATGAAGGAACTGGTCAATATATACAATCAGCACCTGGTTATCGTGCCAATTGCCGATAAGCATTTCGGTCTGGTTAAGCTTGCCCAGGAGGATATCCTGACGTTCGTCCATAAAGACCATGGAAACAAGTGTAAGGATAGTAACCATGGCTTTAAGCTGTTTCCTTATCCCGTGGATATTGTCGGGATTGGATGGATAATTACGCAGCAGGCTTATTTTTTTTCCTTTCTTAACAATAAACTTCTCCGACCTGGCTTTAAGGGTCTTGACCTTGAGCCCCCCACATAATTTCTTTATAGCCCGTTCCAACTTTTTTAGCTTTTTTTCATCGAATTGCTGAACCACAGAGATAAACTGTTTTGAAAGCTTATTTTCTCTCGACCTGAGATACTTGAGAAAAAAAGATATTCCCGGGGTTTCAGGTCCATATTTTGCAGTGACCAGCTGGTTCACCTGGAGCTCCCTGATCTTGCCCGAAAACCTGAACATGGCTTTGAACACTTCGAAATTTTCAGGGTTGAACTTATCAGGATTAAGCATCTCGAACATCTCCAGGATGGAGTTGATCTTTTTCATGTCGATCCGGGTCCTGTGAATATCCCTCTCGTCCCCGGTGATGCTTGAACGATAGAGGTTGGCTAAAAAAGAGGTGGTCCTTTTTTTAAAAAATATCCAGTAAAATTCCCTGACCTTTGAGGAAACCATAACATTAACAATTATGCTTTAGATGTGTCGTGTGCAGCAGGGATCAATTCGGCCGGTGTTTTTGAAGTTTCTTCCTGAACCGGCACAATGGCTTGAAGGGATGCTCTGTCGGCCGGGGCATGAACTGCAAGCCTGTAATGCTTATATACCTTGTTGAGCGATTTCAGTAAGGCAATCCCCTGTTTGGACAGCCTTTCCTTTCTTTCCCAGGAAACATGCATTTCAAGCATGTCTTTCATCATGATGTTGCGGTTGTTTTTCCAATCCCTCAGCGAAGATATCAGGGTGGATGGAAAATGTGCTTTCAGGGTGGAAAACTGTTCCCTGGACTGAAGCAGTTTAATCCTTTTTAAATGCTGTTCCAATCCTGAAGCAGCTCCCGGGTTCCTGCCTTCAGTGATTATAATGAGTTTTTTCAGCCTGGCTTCCATAATCCCTGAAAGTATCCAGATTGCCTCAGTATAAAATCCGTTTTTCATGGCATTGCCGGCTGCAATCGTCATCTCTTTAACCGTTTTCCCTGGTTTTTTAAACTTTCCGGCTTTGATCCTCATACTTTGAATGTTTTTTTGATGATCATCTGGTTTGATTTTTTGAAATCAATGCAGATTCGAATCAAACATATGGTAAAGATAGGAAAATCCATGCAGCCGGGCAGCAGATTTAACGATTTTGTAATAATTGCTTACCTTTACCGTTGTTTTCAATGATAATAAATTACTCTAACGTGCTCAGAATTTCAAGTTTAATTAGCTTTATCGTGTTGCTGGGAGTGCTTGGCTGTTCCAAATCAGGCGATACCCCGACTTTGTATTTTAACTCACTTACCGCCGGCGGCGTCGGACTTGGGATTGTCAGCCCTACCACTGTTCCTCCGAAGGCTACTATAATTGGCGTTCTTAGTTCGAATATCGATCCTGCCAGCGCAACGACCAGCAGCATCCTGCTCCTCCGTCTTTTTGACTCTACTTATATTGACTTAAGTGTCACTGTATCAGGAAACACGATCACCATGGTCCCTAAAAATGATCTCGGCAGCGGTATTTATTACTCACTTACTTTTACAGGTTTGCGTTCAACGGACGGGCTGCAGCTTACATACCTTTGGAGGGCGTTTACAACGACAGGAACTTTTGGTCCCCCGGGCCTGGTGGCATATTGGAATTTTGAGAATAACACCTATGACCTGCAGGGAAATTATACGGTCAGCTCGGTAAACGATCTGAATTACCAGATATCCTCGAGGAAAACCCTCGGGCAATGTGCCGTATTTAATGGGACATCCACAGTTATCCAGGTGCCTAACGGGGATAATTTAGTCAACACCAACGATTTTTCACTTTCTTTCTGGGTAAAAGCAAATTCGCAATACCAGATTGATTCTTCGGGCGATGCCAAAGGGCAGTTTGTCCTTGGGGTTGGTGATTACAAAGGGTTTGAGTTTGAAATCGCCCCCGATTACAGTTCCTGTAAGCTGGTAGGCTCTTATGCACTTCCCGACGGCACGACGGTATCCCAGGAACTTTCATTTGCCGGTGACGGGAAAACAGGGGCTAACGGAGGATTACCCGGCTGGACGTATTGTGCCAACCTTACAACCACCGGAGGCGTGGCCGGCCTGCTTAAAGACAAATGGGCTTTTATAACCTGCACATACAACAGCACATACAAGACAGGTACGCTTTACCTTAATGGTGTGCTGATGAAACAGCAGGATTTCAACAAATGGCCGGCAGGGGATCCTGCAAGAACGATTACCGGGATGAAATACGGAGGCAGCGCCCCCCTGCAGGAAAATGTCCTGGCCATAGGGTTTTTCCATTCCGCAGGTTCAACAGCCTATTCGGGCACATCCTGGGGTAAATTTTATTCGCCTTTTGCCAATCATTTCAGGGGATGCCTGGATGAGATCAAAATCTTTAACTCTTCCCTTACCAGCGTTGAAGTGGAGCAGATGTATACGCTTACAAAACCTTAATTCTTTTCTTCCACCAGTACTTTTATCCCCCGCATAACCTTCAGCGGTGTGTCAACGATGACCATGTTGTATATCCACGACGGCACACTCCCTCCGGGATCAACAAAGCCTTCAAGGACAGCCTGGATGTTATTTTTCCCTGCCGGCTTCAGGGTCCATTTCTGCCAGTAGTTCCTGATCCTTACAATCCCTTCACGTTCGGGGACAACGTCAAGCAAGGGCTTTGCCGATACGACCTTTTCTCCTGTAACGGGGTCAATGGTGATCCTGGCTTCAACACAAAGATCCCGGTCGTTCAAGGGCCAGGGGACGTCGTAAACCAGGTAATACTTTATCAGCTTATCCGGCTCGGAATACAGAACTTTTATCTCCCTTACGTTTTTATCCCACCAGTCGACATTCTCAACATTCCCGATATACATGCTGAGTTTTTCCATGGTAGTATGGAAAACTGTTTCACCTCTGAAACATTTAAAGGAAGAATGGTCAGCTGTGCGGGTATAGATCTTGATCCCGTCTTTCTCCTTGATAAAATTCCATGTTTGTGCAAACAGGGAGGGACATATCAGGATTATAAAGGAAACCATGGCAAGCCTGATGAAGGACCGGTGATTTACCTTTACAAGCCTCGGATGCATTGATATAATCAAATTGCAATTTTTTTGCAAAGTAACACTAATCTGATTAATTTAAAACAACTAGCTTTCAGAAACAATTAACAAAAGTATACCAGGCTGGTCAGGTCCAGTGCATTTTAATGAAAGCCCCTCCAACTGCTGACCTGGCCCGGAAGCCCCATGTTATTTTTGTATGCTGATGGCCTTCAGGAAATCTTCCTTCCTTATAGTCGTCAGGTCTGTGGTTTCAGGATTCTCTGAAGAAGCCAGCCTTGCCGAAAGTTCCTGGAGGGTTTTTTCAAACAGGTTCCTTACAAACCTCGCATTGCCAAATGACGGAGATGTTCGTTCACCGCAGCTGGCAAAATAATCCTGAATTGCTGAAAGTGCATCCTCAGAGATTACATAAGCCTTCTTCCTGCAATCATATTTGAATATCTCAATAAGCTCGTTAACAGAGTAATTGCTGAATGTGAAGAAGCGTGTAAACCTTGAAGCAAGGCCCGGATTGGAATCCACAACTTTTTTCATCAGGCCGGTATAGCCAGCCAGGATGACAATCAGTTTATCCCTTTCGTCTTCCATCCGTTTAAGAAGGGTGTCGATGGCTTCCTGCCCGAAATCATTTTCCCCGCCCCTGGTCAGCATGTAGGCCTCATCAACAAACAGTATCCCGTTGATGGCCGAATCGATTACCTTGTCGGTTTTCGGGGCGGTCTGGCCAACATACTGGGCAACCAGGTCGGCCCTTGAAACTTCGACAACATGCCCTTTAGCCAGGATGCCCATGGATTTATAAACCCGGCCAAGAATCCTGGCAACCGTGGTTTTCCCGGTGCCGGGCGCACCCAGGAACAGGGAGTGCAGAACAAGCGGAGTCGTTTGCAACCCCCTTGTTTTCCTGATCTTTTCCACTTTGATATAATTGGCCAGCTTGACAATTTCCTCCTTGATATTATCAAGGCCAATCATATCCGACATCTCGCCCATGATCTGTTCCAGGGTTTCCTCCCGGTCATCGGTGAAGACATCCTTTACCGACTCCTCAATATCGGTAAGCGTTATAGCCTGGAGTTCCTCGTTCCCCGGGTTTTCCAGGGCCGACAAGCGTATGGCCTGGACCCGGATAAGTTCTTCAAAGAAGTTCCTGACAGCCCTGGCGTTTCCGAATGTCTTTGTACGGGAAGTATAAAGAAAAGCAAAATACCTGAGGCATTTTGCCTCTGCATCAGGGCTCAGGGTGAAATTTCGTTCAGCGGCGGTCTTTTTGAAAATTTCCAGCAACTCATCCGCCTTGTAATCCTGGAAAGTGAAATACTGGTTAAACCTCGACTGCAGCCCTGTATTGGATGTAATGAAATCCTGCATCTCTTTCGGATACCCGGCGACGATGACAATCAGCCTTCCCCTGTCATCCTCCATCCGTTTTACAAGGGTATCTATTGCTTCCTGGCCAAAGCCCCATTTCAGGTCTGAAGCAAGGGCATAAGCCTCATCGATAAATAAAATGCCATCCAGGGCCGAATCAATGGCTTTGTTGGTCTTAACAGCCGTTTGGCCTACATATTCGGCTACCAGCCCCGAGCGGTCGACTTCCACAACATGCCCGCTTTTCAGCAGGCCCAGAGAATGATAAATTCTTCCAAGAAGCCGGGCAACGGTGGTCTTTCCTGTTCCCGGCGGGCCCAAGAAGACTGAGTGAAGCGAAACCGGGTTGGCCGACAGCCCTTCCTTATGGCGTTTCTGCTCTATTTTAATATACTTCATCAGGGCGTCGACCTCTTCCTTGACTTTTACCAACCCTGTAAGTTTCTTTAATTCACCCATGGCCAGTTCAAACTTGACTTCATCGGGCGCTGAAGTGTCGGATGATCCTGAAGGATCTTCCTCCTTTCTTCGCTGCGGTTTTGGCCTTTTCTTTGTCTCCTGTGGTTTTTGGGCTGTCTGCCTCTGGTATTCCTCTTCGGTCATCGACATGACCACAACCCAGGAACCATTACCATAAGTAAGGCTTGAAACCCAGTATCCTTCCTTTCTTTTTTCGGATATCTCCTGCTCAGGGAATGTGTTTCTGTAAGCCCACGACTGGTAGAGGATATCGCTGCCTTTGGAAACGACAAGCAGCCAGTTCTGGTCCCCGTAAGCCAGGGAGGTAATAATATAACCCTTATTCCAGTAATCTTCAATGGCCTTCTCCGGGAAGTCCTTCGACATCTCCCAACGCTGTTCAAAGGTCTTTTCCGATTTCGACAAAACGATGACCCAGCGGTTTTCGCCATAGGTTACAAAGGAAATATGAAACCCTGCCCTGATCGCCTTTTCAACATCCTTTGCAGGAAACTTGCTCCCGCATTTCCACTGCTGGTCGGTATACCCGCACCCCTGCGACATGATCAGCACCCAGTTGGAATCCCCCCATGTAATATTGGTGATGTAATAGTTTTCTTTCCAGCCTTCATCAATTGCTTTGACAGGGAATTCGCTTCTCTGGAAATACCGCTGACCGGTAAATCCGGTCTGTTCAGCCATGAGCACAGCCCAGCTGCTGCTTCCGTAAGCAACATGGGAAATATCTATCCCGCTGTTCCATCCGTCGGTCACGGCGTCGGCCGGGAACGTCCTGTATAATACAAATTCCTCCCTTTTCATAACTCAGGTTCTTACTCCGCCACCGCAGTATGGGCATGTTCCGCTTGATCCCGCGCTGGAGGTAAAGGTCCTGTTACAGTGCGGGCATCTGTATTCTGAATTTGAAGCAGCTGCCGATAACGCATACAGTACCAGCATGACAATGGCAACGATCACAACCAATACGCTCAGGTAATAGGTCACCAGGATTGCCATGAAGATGAGAATGGTTAAAATGATGATCCTGGGAACAGCCATGATGGGGCCGACAACCACGAAGCTTTCAATAATCATCACGATATACAGGAACATCAGGGTCATGAAAGTTATATAAAGGACCCAATGGATCGAACGTGTATAACCTGAAGGAATAAGTTTAAACCCGTCATTGATGAACCATTCGGTTTCCCCTCCGTTCCATATCAAGGCAATGAAAACGACAAGTGCCAGGATTGCTCCTATTGTAAGGGGCCACCACCTCATTCGTTTAAGAGGGAATACCTTTTTCAGGATATTTTCCGAACTTCCCCCTTCGCTCTTCGCCCCCCCCTGCAGCATCGGATCCCTGCGCCCGACCCTGTTCAGGAAGTTGTCGATACTGTCATATTTCTTATAAACAAAATACAGCAGTATGGCAAAAAGAACAGCTATGATCCAGGACCTGATGTTGGTAAAATTGAAAATACTCTGGAAGATTACCTTCGTTTCATGAAAAATGTAGCTCCCACCTTTAAGGTAAGCATCATTATTGATTGAACTGATGGTTGCATACCCTTGTTTGCCGCCAGGGATCAGAAGGAGAGCTGATTTCTTAACAACTTGCAATACCCTGAATGTATCTCCTTTTGCCAGGTAGGCGATTGCGTTATAGCTTCCCGCGGAATCATGAATGGCAAATTTATCCTCAGCCACAATATAGGTTGTGTTGGGCTTTACCTTGTCGAGTTCTTCCCTTTGCATACGGGCCCTGTAATCCGCCCTCTTAACAATTTGATAATCAGAAGTGTCTTTTGTAATGGGTTTCCCGTAAAGAAGTGTGAGCTCTTCAAGACTGAGTACCCTTGAATAAATCCTGAGCTCATCGGCCTGTCCGTCAAAAGGCCCTATCCTTAAAAAGGGATAGCCGTCCCGCATTTTTGCAGGGCTGGAATAAACCTGATCGTTGACCACCATGCGCATAGCCTGGTTGTCCCGGTCATATACCAGGGCGATGAAGGTCCAGCTTTTAGCCAGGATCTCAGGACCTGTGATGCTTCCGTCACTGCCGGCACATCCTGTCCAATGAATAAACCCGCTGCTCCGTTCAGCATAGATCCCCCGGTAATGATCATTTCGGCTCCAGTCATTATCACTCTGGTAAAGGATCCCCGACTCCATATTGCTGGTATTCAATTGTACCCAGAAAGTGATGGTAAGAAGGGGTTGTTTGCCCGGACTGATATCCAAAGGGATGGAGATATAGCTTCTCTTATTATGATTGAAATCGTAGGCCAGGCTGCTTGCTTTGCCCTGGTTTTCAAAGCGGTCGGGTGCCGGTTTTATTCCCTGGATTTTCACTGGCTTAATATGCCCGTCGGCTTCTTTTGCGCTTCCGTCAAGCTTAAACAATCCCAGCAAGCCATCGGTTGGCATAGCTTGCTGGGGCATTGCAAATACACTGATAAGCAGCAGTATTCCGGATAATAAGATCCTTTTCATACCTGGATTTGGGGTTTAAATAAAGGCCTAGATGTAAATCACATAGTTCCGGATGAAGTTGAGCCCGGCAAAAAATATTATCATGAAACCAAGCATCAAAACGAGCATGAAAGTAAGAAGTAACATGATAAAGAAGAGGGGGTTGAACTGTTCTGATTTGGTCTTGCTACCGTCACTCCATGTGCTCACCCATGTTTCTGTAGCGGGTGTGGCCAGGAAAAGGCCAACTATAGTTCCGATCAGCACGTTATGAATGTTTTTTCCTTTGAACCAGCGTACGCGTTTATCTTCAAGAAATGCAGGGGCAAGACTGGCAAAATAATATAATACAATGCCCATTGGCATAATCCAGAAGCGGCTCAGCCAATGCCAGAATCCCGGATCAAAACTCTTTGTCATTAAGTAAGTGATAAAGCAGGCAATAACGGCGACAATGATCAGCTTCCAAGAACCTGAGAAACTTCTTGTTTCAGAGCTGTTTACGACACTGCCCATCGTATTGAAACGGTCAACGACTTTATCATCGGTAGGCATTACTTTCGCGGCGATAGCATGTAATTCCCTGGTCTTTCTAAGCTGGCTCATGCTTACCGGGCTGCGCATTTCTTCCTCGCCGGGTTCAGAAACAACCTTCCAGGAAGAATATGCCTCATTAATATAGGCTAAGGCCTGCTGGTTTTCTTCATCCGTTGCCAGTTCTGATTTGTTTGCCTGTTTTCTCTGATTGATGAATTCTTCTTTGGTAACCGGCTCGATGGCCTTGGTCTTAAGTATCGTGATAACAATCATGATGATCGCATAGCCGTAAAAGCTAAGGAAGATAAGTCCTATTATCAGGCCTTTCCAGTCAAAAGGTTTGTCCTTTGTTTCACCTGCCGTTGCGACAGAGTCAGCCTTAACTGTCGTGCCTGCATTCTGGTCCAGCACCGAAACCGTGGCTGTAATAATTGAATTAGCACTGCTTAAAACAGCAGCTCTTCCCGAACTCCCTCCATTGACGAGGAGTAACGACAGGATAAAAAAAGAAAGAATCAGCTTTTTCATACTTACAAAGTTTGATTTAACATTAGGTTTTTAATTAACAAATTTCTTATGACTGGTTTTTAGCACGGGGCCAAAAAAATGTCGCAGTAAATTTATCGGTTCACATCAGGCATTTCCAAGTATATATAGGTTGGATTTATAAATCCGGACAGGCATTATTTTTTTCAGGGATGGCCTGACCTTACTTTTACCATAAAATTTTCCTAACCCTTAAACCCCGACTAAATGAACACAATGATGAGATTCATTTTGATTTTTGCATGCATCTTTATAGTTCAGCATGTAACGGCCCAATCAGAGGCGACCGTAAGCGGCCTGAAACCGGAAGAATTTAAACCTGTTGTCCTCAAAGTCCTCAAAGACAATAACTACAATGCAACCAGCTGGGCAGCTGATATTGAAACGGATTGGAAGGAATATACTGTTAACCTCATGATGAAATACCGGGCAAAAATAAGATTCAGCTACCAGGATGGAACAGTAAAGATCAGCTTAATGGCAAAGCAGGCTTTGCTTGACAACGGAGGCTGGGGTGAAGCATCGATACCTTCCAAAAAGGCTGATGAAAAGCTGGTTAACACCCTTTCTGAGGCAATTAAAAAGATCGCAGACAATCAGGAAGCCCTCTCTAAAATAATGGCCTCGGCAGCTGCGGCCGCCCAGAACGGCGGAAGTTCAGGAAACATTCCGGCAAAATCAGGCTTTGGTCAGGTGGTGAATAAAGTTGTTCCCAAGGCTCCCTCCCTGGCAAATGCAAAAGAGCTGAGGTTTGACGATGGAGAAAATTATACCTTTAGCGAAGGTCTTTGCGCTTTAAAGAAAAATCAGCTCTGGGGTTTTATCGATACAACAGGCAAAGTTGTAGTTGACTACACTTTTTTTGCAACTAACGGGCTGAAGAACCCCAAATTTTCATCCGGGATCGCACTCGTCGCTGTGAAGGATCCTTCAGGGTACGGTCAAACGCCGGTATATATTGACAGCAAAGGCCAGCAACTGTTCAAAACCCAGAAGTTTTTGGCTGCTACTCCGTTTGAAAGCGGAATCGCCCTTGTTGAAAAAAGCATTCCCAAGACATCCGGCGGTGTTTCCTACCATCTTATAAACAAAGAGGGTGTTATCGCTCCAGGCTCCATTAATCCAGGAACTGGTTATGGATTTTCTTGTACGCTGGATCCTTTTAGTGAAGGGTTCACTAAACTTTATGACGGCAAGACCGGAAGCTGGGGCTTTATCAACACACAGGGGAAATGGGCGCTGGCGCCAACCCTGTATGGCGAAGTTGACGATTTCTCTGAAGGGCTGGTCGCTGTTAAAAATAAGACGAATTACTATTGGGGTTTTATCAATACCAGGGGTGAAGTCAAAATCTCCTTTGATTACCCGAATAAGCCGGGAAAATTCTCTGAAGGTCTTGCCGCAGTTGAAAATTCACAGGAAAAGGTCGGATATATTGATCCAACAGGTAAAACCATCCTTCCATTCAATTATGTAAAGGAGTGCTACCCGTTTAAAAATGGGTTTGCAGTGGTTTATCTGAATGATAAAGCACCAGGTTATATCATTATTGACAAAACTGGAAACGTAATCCGCAAACTGGGAACTGAGCCGGTGCAGGTTTTCAGCAACGGATGGATTTATTATAAAGAATGGCAAAATCAACAGTATGCGATCGGGATTTTATCTCCCGAAGGGAAAGACATTCTAACACCCTTCTATTTTTCATATGTTGGTGAATTTGTGAACGGACTTGCTTCGGCCATTGCCAAAATTGACAATAAGCAGGTGAGGGGCTTTATCAACCGGAATTTTGATTTTACAATTATTCAGACGTATTAAATCTCATGCCGGAAGTGCCGGTCATCTTGCCATGACCGGCATTTCTTCGAAGAAACACCAGCTTACCGCTTCAAATCCAAAACAATGAGACACCTGAAACTGATATTTGTCCTTCTGGCAGCCGTTCCCCTGGCAATCCTGGCCTCGGGCTACCTGTCGTTCAGATACAGCGACCACTGCGACCTTAAGGTTCTTCATTCAGTTCCCTTAAGGGATGGGGACCTGGTATTGCGAAGGGGGATAAGTATTGAGAGTTTTGCAGTAGTTATGGCCAAAACAAATAACGTGTATTCCCATGTGGGGTTGATCATTATACAAGGCGGTAAACCTTATGTCATCCATGTGGAACCCGGCGAAACTTCACAAAAAGATGAGCCTGTAAAAGAAGAACCACTGGCTTCTTTTCTTGACCCTGGCAGGGCCAGCCACTTTGCCATATACCGTTCACACCTCGGCAGGGAACAACTCCAGAAAGTCATTGCCCGGGCAGATGAATTCTATCACAGGAAATGTCGTTTCGATAATGCTTATAACCTTACGGATGATGACTTTCTTTACTGTACGGAACTGGTTTTGAAAGCCTATCAGAAAGGGGATGGGCGGATGAACAGCCTGCTCGGAAAACTCGAAAATGTAAACATCCTGGTTACAAACAGGAAGATCCTGATGCCCGGAGCTTTTACGGCAGGTAATTTATTTTACAAAATATGCAATCAGTAATTTAGTATTAACTTAACAATCAATTTTATGAAAAAGATCAGCGCTTACTTTCTGGCAACAGGGCTTCTGTTGGCCATTTTTATGACCTCATGCGGCGGGAGCGGAAGCGGAGGTGGAATTCTTAGCAAATCACCCTCAGATGTGGTGAAAGCATCGATTAACGACCTTAAGGATCAGAAGTTTTCGGATGTTATTAAGTATTTTGTAAGGAAAGACGGAGTAGTGTTTACAAAGCAGGATACGGCAAAAATGACCGGTATTTGCACAATGGCATATAAAGATGCTGAATCAAAAAAGGGTATAAAAGAAGTTCAGATCATTGAAGAGAAGATTGCTCCTGACGGTATTAATGCAAGCGTCAAGTATAAAATGCTGTTCAATAATGGTACCGACAGCAATGCGGATGCAACACTCAGGAAAGTCAACGGGGAATGGTTAATGATCATAGGTGGATAAAATTCAGGTATTGATTCGAACTGTTTTTGTCATCGGGTTGGTGGTATTGCTTGCGAGTTGTTCGCACAACAATACCACCCCCCATATGACAAAAGACTCAGTAACTTTTATTACTTGCAGGAAGGCCGTAACAGTTAAAAATCCTTTGCTCGCCCGTCTGGAAGTATTTTCGAAGGATCCTGCTCTGCGCCATGCTTCTTTTTCCTACCGTATCATTGATGCCTCCAACGACAGCCTGATCGCCGGTCTGAATGAGGACCAGGCATTGATTCCTGCTTCCACCATGAAGTTATTCACTACAGCGGCTGCTCTGGAGATCCTAGAACCCGGAACCCGTTTTAAAACTTCGCTGCAATATGAAGGAACCATCAGGGGGCGTAACCTGCATGGCAATCTTATTATTAAAGGAGGAGGTGATCCCACTTTTTGCATTGAAGAAGAGGCAATGAAAGTTGTTTTAGCAAACTGGTGCAAATCAATTAAAAAGCTTGGCATTGATTCGGTAGATGGCTCCGTTATAGGCGATGGCCGGATTTTTGACCAGGATTACATTCCTTATACCTGGACCTGGGGTGAAATCAATATGGGATATTGTGCCGCCGCTTCAGGATTATCCATAAATGGAAATATTTATACCCTCTTTTTCGAACCCCTGAAAGAGAAACGATTTGTTTCAGGCTTGAAAAAGGTAACTCCATATATTCCAGAAGAAGTGTTTTATAATAAGCTGGTTGAAACGGAGATGGACGAGGAAGACATTTACATAATTGGCCATCCCATGACAAATCAAAAAATTATCCGCGGTACTGTTTCAAAAGGGAAAAAGGAGATTTCAGTTGTGGCAGCCATCAGTAACCCTCCCCAGTCGGCTGCAGGTGAATTTTTAAATTCCCTCCGGCAGAAAGGGATATACATTTCGGGCAAAGCCTATTCCATAACTGATTCTGATTCCCTGACCGAACGTTGTAAAAAATCTGTCATCCATGACATTTCTTCCGTTGAGTCACCAACCGTGGGTTCGATTGTGAATACTACAAACCAGGCAAGCTATAATTTCTTTGCAGAAAATCTTTTAAAACATATCGGGCTTAAGGTCTTTAAAAATGGAGGAACCGAAGCAGGCGCACTGGCTGTTCGGCGTTACTGGGAATCAAAGGGGATGGATATGGGCGGGTTCGCCATGTTTGACGGCAGCGGTGTATCAAGGTTCAACACATTTACTACCAGGCAGATGATTTGGCTGTTATCCTATATGAGGACCTCGCCGCTGGCAAAGGATTTTTATCACTCCCTTTCCATTGCCGGTGTTTCAGGGACGCTCCGTACGATGTGCATTAATACTGCTGCAGAAGGAAATATTGAGGCGAAAAGCGGGACTATGTCGAGGGTGAAAAGTTATGCTGGGTATGCCCAAACCACATCAGGAAAGACACTTATATTCGCCATTATAGTCAATAATTTTGATGGCTCATCCTTCGAAATAAAAGAAAAATTAGGGAAAATAATGGATGCAATGGTCCAGCTATAAAACAATCGGATCAGGCTCGAATTTTTCCATTCCTTAAAGCAAACTCTGTTGGGGTCAGTCCGGTTGAATTTTTAAATACCTGGTTGAAAGTTGATTTTGACCTGAATCCTGCATTCTTTGCAATTCCTTCAATCGAAAAGTTATTAAACTGATCGTTAAGGATCATCCTTTTGGCTTCCTCAACGCGGTATTTGTTTAAAAAAGCAGAGAAATTGACTTTATAATGCTCATTGATAAGTCTTGAAAGGTAACTCGTATTCGAATCGAGGCGACGTGCAGTTTCAGCAAGTGTCAGATTTTCATCAAGATATATCTTGTCATTTATCAGCAATGTTTCAAGATGGACGATCAGGTCCTTGCTTAATTCATTTTGTACAACCTGATTATCGGAAAAGGGTTTTAGTTCAGGAGGAAGAAGTTTGTCAAATGCCCTCAGCCTGCGGTTGTCTCCTTTCTTTTCGATGGTGATCTTGTTCTCAATAAAGCTCAGGGCCATGACTTTTGGCAATAATTTATTACGATAATACAGAAAGAAATAATAACCGACAGCTCCTGCAATGACCACAATTAAAATAATAACCAATACGGCAATCCTGATTTTTGTTTGCTTTTTCTTTGAATCAATATTTAAACTGCTGATCTGCTGATCCTTTTTTTCAGTCTCATATTTGATCTTCATATTTGCAACAGACTGGTGTGCTTTCTCGGTTACAATGCTGTCCCTTATCTCATTCCTCTTTTTCAGGTATTTCAAAGCCATATCCTGGTTGCCACTTGCCTCATAGCATTCCGATAAAAGCATGTAAACGTCTTCGAATTGAGCCCTGTAATCAGCCAGTTTTGAATAATACAGCCCTTTATTGAGGAGTTCAATAGCTGCCGGGTACTTCTTTAAGCTGGTATTCAGTTCCCCGAGTGAAAGATAAGTACAGGCCATGGGAATATAATCCTGGCCCCTTGAAGAAAGACTCAGGGATTTGGAATAGTAATACTGGGCCGAATCGGGCCGATTGAGTTTAAACCAGGTATCCCCGATATTTGTCAGGTTGAAGCAGATCTGGGATTGGAAAATGGTAGTGTCTGAATAATTAATCGCCAGGGATTTCCTGAAACAGTTAAGGGCTTTGTAGTAATCTTTTCTGTCGGCATAGTTTATCCCCATAAGATTATACGCATAGCTTTCACCGCTGGGGAAATGCGCCCTGCGGAATAAGCTGATTGCTTTTTCATATGCCTGAATGCCGTAAACACCGTAAGGGGCATCGTAGTAATATCCACCTAAATTGCAGCTCAGATATCCCGCATCAATCAACTTGTTTTGTTTTTCTCTGATTTTCAGTGCTTTGAGATAGTAATAAACCGATTTTTCAGGGCAACCTGCATCACCATAAAGTATACCCAGTGTTAATGAACAGCCTGCAACCCTGTCTTCATTTGTCGAATCCATCGCCATGGCTTTTTCCAGGTACTCAACAGCCCTGGCATTTTCGCCTCTGGTCCTTGAAATATCTCCCAGGCGGGCATACCCGTTGGATAAAAGTATTTTTGAATTGATCATTTTACTGAGATCCATCCCTATCTGGCAGAAATACATTGCCGAATCGGTCATCCCTTTTAAAGTATAAAAGTAAGACAGAAAATAATACGCTCTGACCTCAGATTCCCTGGCATTCAGCTTTTTTGAAAGGGCAAGGGATTTGACAGCATATGGATATGCCCGAAGTGGGAAAGACCCGTAAAATTCCCTGTAAATTTTCTCCAGGGCATTAATTTTCTGGCGTTCATCAGAATTCCTGAGCTGTGAAAACAATGCCGCTGAATCTCCTTTCTCAGCCAGGGAAAGGGAAGCAAAGCTGATTACGCAAAAGAATAACAGGATACCGTTACGGAAATATGACCTGAATTGAATTGATGACATCAATCTGAACAATGCGTTCATTAGAGCAAACCTTGTCGTGGCAGTTATGAATCAATGCAAAATTACTTATTCGGAAGGAATTTTCAAATTATCTGGTAATTTTGTTAACTGTTTCACAGAAGGATTTCAAAATAAAATAAACGCTGTTATAATGAGAACTCCTGATCATGATAAAATGCCTCATTGGGCGAGGCGCATCGACGAAATGGGCCCGCGCCGCTGGCAACGTCAGAAGGAATACCGCAGCCAGCGTGCCGAATTTATCTCTGCAATTGTCTTTACCCTGATTGCCCTGGTTGTACTGTATAAGCTCCCCGACTGGCATTTGAAATTTGTCACTGAAAAATACGGGGCGGTAATGTTTATCCTGATTTTTTCCTGCCTGGTTCAGATAGGCGGCAACCTGCTTATGCTGTTGTTCGCTTTTCGCCCTGTGGCTTACCTTGCCCGTATATTCATGGAGGCTGCCTCCTTTCTTGCCCAGATCACATTTTACTATCTGTATCCTCTTGATTTTTCGAACACCCCCGGACTCGGCTGGATCGACATAGTATTGCCCTGGATACTGATAATCGGGATGGTGATTTCGGCAATTAAAGTCCTTTCAAATATCTGGAAACTGATATTCTGGAGATAATTACAAAGCCATTTGCCTGTTAAATAACATTGAGGATCTCGTCGAGACCCGCGATTTTAAACGTCTTCTTGATAAAGGGATCGGAATTGTGAATAGAGAAACTTCCTTCTTTGACCCGTTTTTTTCCGGCGACACAAAGCCTTATAAATGAAGAGGATATGAAATTGACTTCTTTGACGTCAAAAATAAGGCTGAAATCAAGCAGTGTTACCTTTTCGGTCTTCTCGGTGAGCGACTCGAACTTGGATTCCAGCTCGGCTGCAATCTGGTTGCTTAGCACAGTATCAAGCCGTCCTGTAAAATAACATGTTAAAACTCTTTCATCCGGGTTAAAATCATAACTTAACATAATCGGTTCTTTTTGAATTAATGGTTTTTATGGTACTCCCGCCTGAGATCCGTTTCATCACAGTTTTCATCGAGGTACTTACTCCTGTCGACGCTGAAAAATTTATCATTCATTTTTCTCCTGCATACCCTTTGGATATTAATAAGATGCTTAACGGTAATATTCTCGGTGGTGATGTTTTTTCCACCAGTTCCGCAACCCAGTGTAAGTGACGGGTTCAGCATATTAAATGTCCCGCCTACAGCTCCCTGGGAGGTTGGAGTATTCACGACAATGCGCCCGGCATTGATCAGCTGGCTGAATTCAAGTATGCGCTTTTCGTTATTGGCATAAATACCGGCACTATGGCCGATCCCGCCGAGATAGTTCAGGTCAATGCATAATTTTATTGCTGAATGATAATCCTTTGCTATATAAAATGCGAGGATAGGGGCCAGTATTTCTACTGAAAGAGGATGGTCTTTACCCACACCCGGAAGTTCGGCTAATAAAATCTTCGTGCCTGGCGGTACTGAAATTCCAGCTTTCTGCGCAATCACTTCAACGGATTGTCCCACGATAAACGGGCTCATCGACATGGATTCCTTTCCCACTGCAATTTTTTCAACTTTCTGAATCTCCTCAGGTGAAAGAAAATAGCAGTACTGGCGCTCAAATTCGGATTTTACCGCCATAGATATCTTTTGTTCAACGATCACCGACTGTTCGCTTGCACAAACCGTTCCGTTGTCAAATGTTTTTGACCTTATGATGGAAGATATGGCAAAGGGGATATCCGCACTTTCATCTATAAACACAGGCACATTACCCGGTCCCACCCCTATTGCCGGGTTGCCTGAACTATACGCAGCTTTCACAAGCCCCGTACCCCCGGTTGCGAGGATGAGCGCAACCCTTGGATGCGCCATAACCATCTGTGTAAAATCCCGGGATCCTGCAGGTATCATCTGGACACAATCCTCAGGAGCCCCTGCGGCGAGGGCAGCTTCATAACAAATTCTTGCAGCTTCGCCAGTGCAGTGCGCGGCATTCCTGTGTGCGCTGATGATGATCGGATTGCGTGATTTAAGGCAAATCAGGATCTTGTAAATTGCTGTGGACGTTGGATTTGTGACCGGTGTCACGGCAAAAATGGGCCCGAGAGGCTGGGCAATCTCTGAAATGCCTGTGACCGGGTCATCGCTTATAACACCCACCGTTTTTTCGTTTTTGATATTCTCATAAACAAGTTGGGTCCCGATTACATTCTTCCATACCTTGTCCTCCCAGATACCTATCCCGGTTTCCTCAACAGCCATCTTAGCCAGGCTTATCCTGGCATTCAAAGCAGCTTTGTAAACAGCCTCCACTACTTTATCGGTCTGTTCCTGGTTGAACTCCTGGAATTCCGCCGAAGCAAGGATCGCCCTTTCAAGGATTTCATTTGCCCTTTCCATTAAATTCTCTGCCATATTTCTGGTTTTAAAAACTAAACGGTTATTTTAACTGAAAAGCATGGGAAATTACAATAATTTCTTAATTTTATTCCTGTTGAAGAGTAAATTATTCTTACCGCCAAAATATGAAGAGACGGTCAAAATGGATTAAGATCACCTTGCTCTCAATCACAGGAGGCATATTACTGATCCTGGGAATTGTTTTCACATTCGCATATTTCAAAGGCAGCCAGGTCCTTAAAAAATACCTTACCGAAACTGTTTATAAAGGGAGCAGGGGCCTGTACCGGCTTGAAACCGGGGACCTTCATATTACAATTATTCCGGGATGGATCAGCATCAGGGATGTAGCACTGATACCTGATACGGCCCTTTTCAGGAAGTGGCAAATGGCCGACTCGTCGGTGTCAAAACTCTTTTCTGTCAACATTTCCATGATCCAGGTTAGGGGCGTTGATTTTATCGGCATGCTCAGGAAACAGAAATTCGATATACGCAAAGTCATCATTATCGGGCCTGAAATCAAAATTGATATTTATAAGTCAACAGGCAAAAAGGAAGAACCCAGATCCAGGCAAACGAGGCATATACGGATCAACCTCCCTGCCGGCATCCAAAGCCTGAACATTAGCCAGGTAAGATTGTTGAAAGGAAGTTTCCGGATCATCGATCACCGGGCTGATTCATTGAAAGAGGTTATATTCCCTTCGATTGCCATCGAGGCCGACAACATTCATACCGACCATTCAGGGACACCTGACCCCCGACTGTTCAATGCCGATGATATCCGCATCAGGATTGCTGATTACAGTATGTCCCTGGATAAGGGATTGTACAGGCTTTCATTGGGAGTACTGAGCCTGTCGACCGGGAATTCCAGTTTAAAACTGAACAAATTCAGCCTGGCTCCAACCCTGGGTCGCAAAGAGTTTGCAAAAAAGGCCGTTTTCCAGGCCGACCAGATGAATATTTCCATTGATGAGATCTCCCTCAACGGGCTGAAACTTGATTCGGCTGTTCTCAAAGGGAAAATACTGGCTTCACGTCTCACTGTCAAAGGATTGCTGCTCGACGATTTCAGGGATCAGTCATACCCCCGCAAACCAGGATTGAAACCACCCTTGCCCCAGGATCTTATCC
>Ga0194053_10000976_pt1 | contig 19364 bp, 18 predicted proteins | sample SepL228m_MetaG_FD_161684 | JGI IMG/M metagenome (GOLD analysis project Ga0194053, IMG submission 161684) | Anoxic zone freshwater microbial communities from boreal shield lake in IISD Experimental Lakes Area, Ontario, Canada - Sep2016-L227-8m | ecosystem: Environmental > Aquatic > Freshwater >... | reverse complement strand
GAGTATCCGAGGATGATGACCAGGGCCAGCGGCGAGAGCGCCCAGGTCAGCGGACCCAGGGCGCCCGCTGCGAGACCGAAGAGCACGACGCCCGCTCCCAGGAGCAGCATGGCGCCCAGCTTCGAGACCCGGCCCGCGGGCAGGGCGCGGCTGGCGGTGCGGGGGTTCTCGGCATCCAGGTCCACGTCCACCAGGCGGTTGAAGGTCATGGCTGAGGTGCGGGCGCCGATCATGGCGGCCAGGATCCAGAGTCCCGTCCGCAGGGGCGGCAGGCCCTGTGCCGCGCCCAGCGCGCCGAGCAGCGCGAAGGGCAGCGCGAACACGGTGTGCTCGAACTTGATCATGTCGAGCAGCTCGCGGAAGTGGTTGATAAAAGAGCTAGGAGCTTTGCCGGAATTCCATTCGTGAGCCAGCTCCAAATCGGGTGTCGGAGGTGAGGCCGCTTGGCACCCTTCATCAGGGCGAATCGGGTTGGCCAGGGGTGCCGGGGTTTCGGGAAATTCGGTAGGTTGGATCACGCTCCATGATCGGATGAAACGTCGTGTTTGTCTCTGCGGAGCAGCAGCGGGAGATGCTCGACCCGCAGAGACTCAGCCGAATTCACCGGATCCATGGGCAAGGGTGGCCCTTGGGCAGATGGTTCGGACTCTTCTCCCTGGTTGGCTTGACCTAGCCTTTATGGCCGGCATGAACAGGAGGGGCCAGACTGATTGGTTTTCGTCCCTGAGTGGATGAGGTGACAGGCTTTCGCGCTGAACTCCTGCTCAGCCGCGAGGCTGGGAAGGGTGAGGGTGCGCATCCTGGCCAGCAGAGGGTCTCTCGTGGCCCTCCACAGTGCGTGCAACTCGCAGGGGCGCTTGTCTGAACACTCCTTCAGTCCCATGACGCAGTGGTCCCGCCACTGGGCACCGTCCACGGCTTCGGCCAGGTCGAAGAGAGAGATCTCCCGGGCCGGGCGGGCCAGCACCACACCACCATTCTTGCCGCGCTTGGCGACGACCAGTCCCTTCTGGGCCAGCCGTCGCATGAGCTTGGCAAGGTAGGAAGGCGAGATCCCCGTGCACTGGGCCACCACCTGGACAAGGTAGGGCTGGCCCCCCGGTTCCTCCAGACAGGAGAGAGCCTGGATGGCGTAGCCGGTGGATCGGGAGAGGGGGAAGAGGGGGTTCATCGGAGTCGCATGATCGGCTTGGTCGCCTGAAATACCACTAGAACAGCCCTGGCTGCGATCTGGGTCACAGGGTCTAGGAGTTTCCCTGCACCGAATCAGGGGATGCCCAAGTCCTCGGAATGATGGTCATCACATCGGGTTTGATCTAATAGACACCCACCTCATCCTGAATTCCACGACTCCCGCACGGAGCCCCTGGTTTACCTAGGAGGGTTTCAATGGCACAGGATGTTCTCATTACCTTGCAGCAGGATCTGGAGCGCTCGCTTCGACGGCCGGACAAGGCCCGCCGCTGGGTCATGGTCATCGACCTCCGGAAGTGCGTGGGCTGCCATGGCTGCACCATCGCCTGCCAGGTGGAGAACAAGCTGCCGCCCAGGCTCTACTATCGGCCTGTCCACGAGTTCGAGTCGGGGAAGTATCCGACTCCCGCCCGGACCTACCTGCCCCAGCCCTGCATGCACTGCGACAACCCCCCCTGTGTCGCCGCCTGCCCGGTGTCGCCGACGCCGAAGGAGCGCGCCACCTGGAAGGAGACCGAGGGTCCCGGTGCCGGGCTGGTGAAGATCAACTACGACACCTGCATCGGCTGCGAGTCCTGCGTTCCCGCCTGCCCCTATACGGCCCGGACACTGGATGCGGGCAAGTTCTATGAGGCGACCCCCCAGGGCTACGAGACGGCGGCTTCCTATGAATACGGCGTCAAGCGGAACCGGAAGGCCGGGGAAGCCCCGATCGGAAAGGTCCGCAAGTGCCACTTCTGTGTGCACCGGCTGAGCAGCGGGATGCTGCCCGAGTGTGTGACGACCTGCATCGGCCGGGCCACCTACTACGGTGATGCCAATGACCCGACGAGCCTGGTGGCCCAGCTGCTCAAGGCGAACAAGACCCAATTCCTGAAAGCTAAGAAGGGCACCAAACCCCGAGTCTATTACATCTCGGACAAGAACCTGGAGGTGCTCCATGGCTAAGAAGCTGACCCCAGTCCTTGCAGGGCAGGAGGGCCTGTCCCGCCGCGGCTTCCTGAATTTCAGCGCCATCACGGGCTGCAGCGCCTTCGCGGCCTCGAAGATGTCCTTCGCCCAGGACCTGATCGCCAAGGCCGAGGCCGGGCAGCTGGGCGAGGAGGAGCTCTACGAGCTGGCCAAGGCCGAGAACACCCTCTACAGCGCCTGCCTCAACTGCAACACCGGTTGTGGCATCAAGGTGAAGGTGATCGACGGCGTGGCGGTGAAAATCGACGGCAACCCCTACAACCCGTTCACCCTGAATCCCCACCTGCCCATGACCGAGAGCCTAGACCGGGCCGCCCGCGTCGACTCGGGCATCTGCCCCAAGGGTCAGGCGGGGCACACCGGCGCCTACGATCCCTGGCGCATCCGCAAGGTGCTCAAGCGCACGGGCAAGCGCGGCGAGGGCAAGTGGCAGTCCATCCCCTTCGCCCAGGCCATGGACGAGATCGCCAACGGCGGCAAGCTCTTCGCCCATGTTCCTGGTGAGGAGAGCCGCGTCGTGACCGGCATGAAGGAGATCTGGAGCCTGCGGGATCCCAAGGTCTTCGCGGCCATGTCCGAAGATGTGGAGCTCATCCGCAAGAAGAAGCTGACGGTGGCCCAGTTCAAGACCAAGCACGCCGCCAACCTGCACCACCTGATCGATCCTGAGCACCCGGACTTCGGCCCCAAAAACAACCAGTTCGTCTACATGTGGGGCCGCAAGAAGGGGGGCCGGGCCGAGTTCGACGCCCGGTTCACGGGCGCCTTCGGGACGGCCAACACCCACGGCCACACGACCGTTTGCCAGGGCTCGCTCTACTTCGCCTCCAAGGCCATCAGCGAGCAGTACGTGGGCGACAGCTGCGCGGATGCCTATCCCTACGGCATCAAGGCCCTGTTCTCCTACATGGGTGCCCCGACCTACTCCCTGCCCGCCGGGCAGACCCAGATCGAGGCCCTGACGAACCTGGATCGCATCCCGCTCTACTTCGCCAGTGACATCACCATCGGCACCACCTCCATGTATGCGGACTACATCATCCCGGACCTGCACTACATGGAACGCTGGGAGTTCATGGGCTCCCACCCGAACATGCCGGTGAAGGTCCAGCCCGTCCGCCAGCCGGTGATCGCCTCTCCGAATGAGGTTGTGACGGTCTTCGGCGAGGAACAACCGCTGTCCATCGAGGCAGTCTGGCTGGGGCTGGCCGAGCGACTCGGGCTGCCCGGCTTTGGCAAGGACGCTTTCGGCCCGGGTCAGGACCTGCGTCGTCCTGACGACTTCTACCTCCGCATGGTGGCCAACGTCGCTCATGACGGCAAGGAGTCGGTGCCGGACGCCTCCGACAAGGACCTCGAGATCTTCCTCAAGGGCCGCAAGCACCTGCCCAAGAGCGTCTTCAATGTGAACCGCTGGCAGGCCATCTGCGGCGCGAGTTGGAAGAAGGTGGTCTACGTGCTCAATCACGGGGGTCGCTTCGACACCCAGGAAGCCAGCTTCAAGGGCGACATGGTGGCCAACAAGTGGGGCAAGCAGGTGAACCTGTACCAGGAGAAGACCTGGAAGGCGAAGGACGCATTCACGGGCAAGCACTTCTTCGGCCTGGCGCGGTTCGTCCCCATCGTGAATGTCATGGGCGAAGAGCCCACGGCGTTCATGAAGGGCCACGACCTGCACCTGGTGACCCAGCGCGATGTGCGCATGACCAAGTCCCGCACCATCGCCAACAGCTACCTGTCCTCCCACATGCCCGAGAACGCCATCATCATCCACACCAGTGACGCCAAGCGCCTGGGCCTCCGCAAGGGCCAGAAGGTCAAGGTGGTCTCGGCCACCAACCCCAAGGGCGAGTACGACCTGAAGAACGGCAAGACGAAGGCCATGATCGGGAAGGTGCTCCCCACCGAGACCATCCGGCCCGGCATCGTCACCTTCACGCTCGGCCACGGCCACTGGGCCACCGGTGCCGCCGACATGACGGTCGATGGGACCGTGATCAAGGGCGATCCCAAGCGCGGTGGCGGCATCCACGCCAACGCGGCCATGTGGATCGACCCCTACCTGAAGAACACCTGCATGATCGACAAGGTGGGTGGCAGCGTCAGCTTCTACGACACCCGCGTGAAGCTTGTGAAGGTGAAGGCCTGACGCCAGGAACCGGGGGCAGGCCCTGCCGCTTGCCCTCGCTCCTTTTGGAGTCGCCCATGGGCAACCTCGGCATGACGGAAATCCTTCTGATTGGCATTGCGTTGCTGATCTTCTTTGGTCCCGCCAAGCTCCCGCAGCTTGGGAAGTCTCTGGGCCAGGGCATCCAGGAGTTCAAGAAGGCGTCCAAGGCCATGACCCAGGTCCTTCCCTGATCCTCCTGCACCCCGAAGAAGTCCCCACGGGTCGCTCTCATCAGCCCCCTGGTCCGTTCCAGGGGGCTGATCTTGTTTGCTGCCGGCTGACCTGACCTGAGAGAGGGGGTCCTTATTCCTCAGGGCAGGGCGGTGCGAATCCTGTGTGGAGGAGGATGAACGCGGCCACGGCGCCCGGGTCATTCAGATCCAGACAGGGAACCTTCAGGTCTGTGAGCTGAACATCACTGGCCACCGCCACGATCCCGGGGTCCTCGGGGCAGAGGAGGGCCTTGCCTTCGGACTCCCGGTAGATCTCGATCTTGGGGTGGTGGTGGGTCTTGAAGCCCTCGATGAGGAGCAGGTCCACGGGGGTCATGCGCTCGATCAGGGACTCGATGCTGGGCTCCGGTTCGTCCCGGGACTCGTGCATCAGCACCCAGCGGGAGGAGGTGACAACGAGGACCTCGGAAGCCCCGGCCTCCCGGTGCCGGAAGGAGTCCTTGCCCGGCTTGTCCACGTCAAAGCGGTGGTGGGCGTGCTTCATGGTCGAGACCCTGAGCCCACGCTCCTTCAGGATTGGCAGGACCTGGACCACCAGGCTGGTCTTCCCGCTGCCACTCCAGCCCACGATTCCGATCACCTTCATTTCCAGCTCCTCGCTGCACCGCATCGATCCCGGGAGCTCTTCATGATCCGCTGAATGGCGGCCGATGTCTCAGAGGTCGCCGGTTCCCTTCCCGGTGTTCCCGCCGCTGACGGGCAAGGCCCCAGGAACTTCCTGCTGACGGCCGGGGCAGGGGATCCTATCCTGGGGGATTGACCATGAGAGGTGGACCATGACCCGAGCCCTGCTGCAGACCGACAAAGGCGACATCAACATCGAGCTGTTCTCCAAGGAGGCCCCGGGCACCGTGGCCAACTTCGTGAAGCTCATCGAGGCCGGCTTCTACGACGGCCTGGCCTTCCACCGCGTGATCCCGGACTTCATGATCCAGGGCGGCTGCCCCAACAGCCGCGAGGGCGCCTCCGGCATGGCCGGCACCGGCGGTCCCGGCTGGAAGATCCCCTGCGAGACCGCGGGCAACCCCCACCAGCACCAGCTGGGCGCGCTCTCCATGGCCCACGCCGGCAAGAACACCGGTGGCAGCCAGTTCTTCGTGGTGAACGGCGACCGCCGCAATGTGGCTCACCTGGACGGCGTCCACACGGTCTTCGGCCAGTGCGTGGGCGAGGCCGACATCGCCGTGGTGAAGGCCATCCGGGGCGACGACCGGATCATCAAAGCGACGGTCGTAGAGGCCTAACCGGGCGTGAGCCCCTCGCAGAATTCGGGCGGCTTGGCCGCCCGAATTCTGTTTTGGAAAGATCAAGGAGGGTTGGGCCATGACCCTGGTGCGGTGTGGGTGGTGTGGGAGTGATCCGACCTACGTGGCCTACCACGATGAAGAGTGGGGGGTTCCGGTCCACGACGACCGGCGGCTCTTCGAGAAGCTCGTGCTGGAAGGGGCCCAGGCGGGCCTCAGCTGGATCACAATTCTCCGGAAGCGGGAGGCCTACCGCAGGGTTTTCCGCGGCTTCGAGGTCCACCAGGTGGCGGCGCTCACGGACGCCGAGCTGGAGGCGATCCTCCTGGACCCGGGCATCGTGCGGAACCGCCTGAAGGTCTTCGGAGCCCGGAAGAACGCCCGGGCCTTCCTGGCGGTGCAGGCCGAGTTCGGCAGCTTCGACGCCTACCTTTGGGCCTTTGTGGATGGCCGGACGAAGGCCAACCACCCGGAGACCCTGGCGGACATCCCCACGGTGTCCCTTGAGGCCGAGTCCCTGAGCCGGGACCTAAAGAAGCGCGACTTCACCTTCGTGGGGCCCACGATCATGTACGCCTACCTGCAGTCCATGGGCCTGGTGGATGACCACGTGGCCACCTGCTGGAAGCGGACAGGGCGCGACCTCGCGGAACCGCCGCCGGGCCGGTAGACTGGAAGGTCCGGAGCTCCCGTGTCCAAGCCCTTCTACGTCACCACGCCCATCTACTACGTGAACGACCGCCCCCACATCGGCCACACCTACACCACGGTGCTGGCGGACGTGGTCGCCCGGTTCCACCGCATGCGCGGGGAAGAGGTCTATTTCCTCACGGGCACCGATGAGCACGGGCAGAAGGTGGAGAAGGCCGCGGCGGCCCGGGGCATCACCCCCAAGCAGCTGGCGGACGAGGTCGTGGCCAACTACACGGACCTCTGGCAGCGCATGGGCATGACCCACTTCCGCCTCATCCGCACCACGGACCAGGACCACAAAGAGCAGGTCCAGCGCCTCTTCCAGCGCCTGCTGGACAAGGGCGACATCTACAAGGCCACCTACAAGGGCCTCTACTCGGTCAGTGACGAGGCCTATGTGACGGAGATGCAGGCCAAGGAGCTCCAGGCCCAGGGGCTGGCCCACCAGCTGGTGGAGCTGGAGGAGGAGACCTACTTCTTCCGGCTCAGCGCCTACCAGGACCGCCTGTTGGCCTACTTCGAGGCGCACCCGGGCTTCGTGCAGCCCGACTTCCGCTTCAACGAGGTCAAGCGCTTCGTGGAAGGCGGCCTCCAGGATCTGTCCATCAGCCGCACCAGCATCAGCTGGGGCATCCCGGTGCCCGGCGACGAGAAGCACGTCATCTACGTGTGGTTCGATGCGCTGCTGAACTACCTCTCGGCCTGCCCGGCCAACTGCTGGCCCCCGGACCTGCAGCTGGTGGGCAAGGACATCCTCCGCTTCCACGCGGTCTACTGGCCTGCCTTCCTCATGTCCGCGGGCCTGTTCCTGCCCGAGACCATCCTGGCCCACGGCTGGTGGCTCATGGGCGACGACAAGATGTCCAAGAGCAAGGGCAATGTGGTCCGCCCGGACACCCTGCTGCGCTTCGGCAACGATGCGCTGCGCTTCTTCTTCATGCGCGAGATGCAGGTCGGCCACGACCGTGGCTTCTCCTTCGAGGGCTTCATGGACCGACTCAACGCCGACCTGGCCAACGGGCTGGGCAACCTGGCCTCGCGGACCCTCAGCATGATCCAGCGCTACCGTGGCGGGCAGGTGCCCCTTCCGGCGCTTCTGGATGAGCAGGATCAGGAGATGGCGACCCGGTTGCTAGAGGTCTTCCCGGAGTATCTGGAGAAGGCCCGCGCCAACGACTTCCACGCGGCCCTGGACGCCCTCTGGTCCTACCTGCGGGCCCTGGACGGCTACATCGTCAAGGCCGAGCCCTGGAAGCTGGCCAAGGACCCCGCCAACGATCCCAAGCTGGACGCGGTGCTGGCGAACCTCTACCGGGCCCTGCGCGCCACAGCCCTGCTGGTGGCGCCGGTGATGCCGGCCCTGGCCCAGAGCCTCTGGGAGAGCCTGGGCCACAGCGATCAGGTCGCGGCGCGGACCTTCCACGGCTTCGCCCTGGACGGCCCGGCCATCGGTCCCATCGGCGAGTCCAAGCCCCTGTTCCAGCGCATTGACAAGGAGAAGGAAATGAGTGAGCTCGAGGCCGCCGCGGCCCCCGTCGAGACCAAGCCCACCCTGGACGTGCCGGAGATCCGCGAGACCGTGGACGCCGAGAGCTTCTTCAAGGTGGACCTGCGCGTGGGGCGAATCCTCGAAGCTGAGCGCGTCCCCAAGAGCGACAAGCTGATCAAGATGAAGGTGGACCTCGGCATCGAGCAGCGCACCATCGTGGGCGGCATCGGCAAGGCCTACGAGCCCGACCAGCTGCTGAACCGGCTGGTGGTGGTGGTGGCCAACCTGGCGCCCCGCAAGCTCATGGGCATCGAGAGCCACGGCATGCTCCTGGCCGCCAGCGACAACGCCAGCAAGCCCTACCTGGTGGCGCCGCCGGACGACGCCCAGCCCGGCTTCCTGGTCAAGTGAGGCAGCCGGTCTTCACCTTCGAGGCGGAGATCCTCACGGACGCCCCCTTCGAGCAGATCGCCACCCGGCTGCAGGGCCTGGCCTCCCCCGCCGAGCTGCGCAGCCTGAGGGCGTTCCGAGGCTGGCTGCCTGTGACAGTGGCGGCCGAGACCCTCAGCCTGCGCTGGGAGCGCTCCCGGGCTGGCGCCCTCGAGCAGGGGGCCATCCTGATCCGGCCCGACGACCGCGGCGCCCACCTGCGGCTGGAGGGCCGCCTGAAGGGCTGGAGCGGCTTCCTGCTGCTGGGCCTGCTGCGCTGGCGCACGGACCGTCTGCTCGACCGCTTCGTGGAGGACCTGTGAAGTTCTACAGCTGGAACGTGAACGGCTTCCGGTCGGTGCTCAAGAAGGGCTTCATGGACTGGCTGGAGGAGGCCGAGCCGGACGTGCTCTCGCTCCAGGAGATCCGCGCCGAGTGGGAAGAGGTGGACCTGGACGTGCGCCGCCAGCTGGAGAGCGCCTACGACGTCTGCTGGTTCCCCGCCACCAGCAAGAAGGGCTACGCCGGCTCGGCCACCCTCACCAAGAAGGAGCTGGGCTTCAGCCATGTCAAAGGCCTGGGCATCCCGGCCTACGATGCCGAAGGCCGCATCATCGTGTCTCGGAAGGACCGCCTGGTCTTCATCGCAGGGTATTTCCCGAACGCCTCCTCGGGCTTGGTGCGCCTGCCCTTCAAGCGGCAGTTTGCGAGAGATCTGGCGGCGGTCGTGGCCAAGCACCATGCCACCGGTGACGAGGTGATCCTGGTGGGCGACATGAACGTGGCCCCCGAGGAGCTCGACCTGGCCCGGCCCAAGGACAACACCAAGAGCCCCGGGTTCACGCCCGAGGAGCGGGAGGACTTCCAGCTCTACCTGGCGGCGGGCCTGGGGGATGTGCTGCGCGAGCGACATCCCGACGAGCCGGGCCTCTACACCTGGTGGACTGCCCGGGGCGGCGCCCGGGAGCGGAACGTGGGCTGGCGGATCGACCTCTTCCTCGCCAGCCGCCCGCTGTTGGCCCGCGTGACCGACGCCCGCATCCACGCCGACGTGCTGGGCTCCGACCACTGCCCCATCAGCCTCGAGCTCAGTTGATCTCTTTATGAATCCCAAAAGTAAGGGCCCCGATCGGGGCCCTTACTTTTGGGATAGCGCTCGCCTACTTGATCTTCTTCAGCGAGGGATCCTTGAGCATTTCCTTGGCGGTGGCGGCATTCTTTCCGGTGGGGGCCAGCTCGATGTATTTCTCGAGGTGCTGCTTGGTGCCGCGGAGGTTGTTGTCGCCGAACTCCACCATGGCCAGGAGGAAGTGGGCTTCGGCGTAGGTGGCGGAAATCTCGAGGGCCTTCAGGAAGGAGGTCTTGGCCTCCTTGGTCTGCCCGTTGTTGAAGGCCTCCACACCTTTGTTGTAGACCACGTCCGGGTTGGGCCCCTGGATGACTTCCAGGGCTGCGGTGTACTTTGTCTCGGCGGCCTTGTCCTGCTTGGCCTTGCTGGTCGCGACCAGGGCGCTGAGCACCCGCTCGTCCTTGGGATTGCGCTCCAGGGCCTTGAGCAGGTAGGGCTCGCCGGCTTCCTTGACGGCACCGGCCTGGGCCAGGCAGATGCCCAGGACCCGCTCGATCTTCAGGATCTCGGGTGCCAGGGCCGTCTTGGACTCCTCGCTCTTCAGCTTGATCATGGCCTCGCTGAGGGCCTTGTGGGCCTGCTCGACCAGGGGCAGGGCGTCCGTGTACTTGCCCTCGTTGTAGAACGGGATGGCCTGGTTGAAGGCTTCCCGGCCCTCCGCATCCAGGGCCGCCCCGGGATCCTCGGTGACCGCCGGTACGCTGCCGCTGGCCACAGCTTTGGTGCGGGCTTCGGCGGGCGTCAGCATGGTCACATTCTTGACCAGGACATCGCCAAGAGGGATCTTGATGAATTCCTTAAATTCCGTATAACCTTCGGCCGTCACGGTGAGTTCAAAGTCCTTGGGCTCCAGGCCCACCTGGAGATACCTTCCACTCTTGTCCGCGGTCAGGTCCTTGCTCCAGTTGCGGTCCGTGCGCTTCAGGTTGATTTTGACGCCGGGAATGGGCTTTCCATCTTTGCTAAGGACCTGTCCGGAGATTCGGCCGGTGGTTTCGGCCTGCACAGACAGACAGGCCACGGGGAGCATGAGGGCTAAAACAAGGCATCGCATGGGTCTTCCTCCAAACCCATCCATGGTTTCACAGGGCCCGGTCTCAGCCGAGTGCTTTTCGTCAAAAGACGGCTTTGGCTTTACAGTTAGGCCCTGGAGGTCCCGTATTCACGAGGAGGGTGCAGGAAAATTCGGGCTGTGGTAGGCTTCCCGCCAGACAACTCCTGAAAGTGTTCGAGGTATCCCATGACCCCAGCCATGCCCGAGGCATCCTTGACGGCTCTGATGCACCTGCTGACTGAGCAGGCCCTCCTCGCCATGGGCGTACCGCACCCGATGATGAAGGAAGCTCCGCCCGCGAATCCCGCCGCCGCGAGGTTCTATGTCGATCTGCTCGGCGTGCTCAAGGAGAAAACAGAAGGCGCCCGCAGCGAGAGCGAGTCGGCGGAACTGCAGGAGATCCTCTACCAGCTCAGGATGCGCGCCATGGATCTGAAGCCCGCGCCCGAAGCCTCTGCAGGCTCGAAATCATGAAGCAGCGGCCAGGCAGGAGGGTTGGCATGGGACTCAAGCGAGGCATCCGGATCACCCTCCTGGTGGCGGCTGCGTTCCTCTTTCCCGTGGCAGACCTGGTGGCCGCAGGGGTCGGCACGCCAGCCCCCTCCCCGGTGGAAACCCTCCCGGCGGTCGCGCTCAGCCACCGGGCCCGGCACCTCATGGATGCGGTGGCCGCCACCGACCCGGAAGGCATCCGTGCCGCCCAGCTGGAAGTGGAAGCGCTGCGCCGCACCTACTCGACCATGGACATGTCGCCCCTGGTCGAGGCCATGGCCTTCTGGGCCCGCCAGCAAGGCCTGGCAGGCAAGACTTCGCTGGGGTTGGAGGGGCTCCAGGCGGTGGAACGCTGGGCGCCCGACCATCCCACCCTGCTGGGAACCCGCATCGTCCTCATGCGGCGGCAGGGCCTCCAGGGCTGGCTCTGGAGCTTCCCGGACCTGCTCCGCCTCACCCGATTACGCGTCGAGCATCCGGTGCACCGCTGGCTCTGGCTCGTCCAGCACCTGGGCATGCTCCGCCTGGCCGCGACGCTGCTGCTCTGGGGATGGGCGCTCACCATGGGGCTCCGCTACCGCAACGCCCTCAGAAACCTCTGGGAAGATGGTCTGCGGCGTCGGCGAATTCCAGCTTTCCTTGCCGCCGTGGTGGGGGCCCTCATCCTGGCAGGGCCGGTGCTTCTGGGCCTCGATCCGATGGTGGCTGCCTTCCTCTGGCTGTTCCTCCTCGCCCCTTTCCTGCTGCCTGCGGAAGTTCGCGTCACCGCCTTCATCCTGGGGTTCCAGCTGGTGCATCCCGCCCTCGCCGCCCTCGAACCCTGGGCCGCCCGGGAGCCCCAGCCCAGCCTGCTGACCCTGCAGCTGCAGCCCCAGGTCTACCCGGTCTCTCCGGCGACCCTTCGCCACCAGGCGCCGGCCGATCAGGTGTTCCTCGCGGGCTGGGCGCAGCTGCAGAATCAGGAATGGACGGCCGCTGAGGCCAGTTTCCGCAGCCTGGTGGGCCGACATCCCGAGCAGGCCGAGGTGCTGAACAACCTGGGCGTCGCAAAATTCCAGACCGGCGATCTGGCTGGCGCCCAGCAGGCCTTCGAGCAGGCCCAGTCCGTGGCCCCGAAGATGGAGGTGCTGCTGAACCAGAGCATCCTCGCCTTCAACCGGCTGGACACCGCGCTGGGCTCCTCCAAGCGTGACGAGGCCCAGGCATCGTCTCCGGAGGCCTATGCCCTCCTGATCACCCTGAACGATGCCAGTAAGGAGGCCCGCACCTACCCGATACCGCTGCCGGATACTCCGGAGCGGGTGCAGGCCCTGAGGGATGCCGCGGGAACCGGCACGGGGGAGGGGCTGGAGCACCTCACCCAGCCCGCCTTCATCATTACCCTGCTGCTGCCTCTGCTGGGCCTCGGCCTCTTCCTGGCGAGGGTCCGGGCCAGCATCCGCATGGCCCACGCGACCCAGTGCATCCGCTGCGGCGAGCCCTTCCACACCACGGACAGTCCCAACGTGGAGGTCTGCCCCAAGTGCCATCACCTCTTCGTCCTCCGGGATGGTCTCCATCAGGAGAAGCGTCGGAAGAAGCTCGATGAAGTGGCGGCCCATCAGCAGGCCACCCGCTGGCTGCACAAGAGCCTGATCGTGGTGCTGCCGGGCTGTGACCTGGCCTTCCTGGGCGAGACCCGCGAGGGGCTGGTGGAGTTCCTCTCCCTCAGTCTGGCCGTGGGCATGGTCCTCGCCACGGGACGCTCGGTGCGCTATCCCGGTGAGATCCTGGCGGACCCCACCTCCACCTGGCTGGCCGTGGGCACCGCGCTGCTGGTGCTGTTCTACGGCCGCTCCTGGTTGAAGCTGCTGCTGGGGAGGTCCTGAGATGGCACTGGAAGGCTCCCTCCGGGATTTCGACCTGTTTTCCCTCTTCAACATGATCAAGATCCAGGGGAAGAACGGCACCCTGGTGCTCTCCCAGGGCCAGGAGTTTGTGAAGGTCTTCTTCGAGAACGGGGAGATCGTTGGTTGTGACTCCAACCAGGTGCGCCTGGAGGATCGGCTGGGCACCATGCTGGTCCGCCTTGGGCGCCTCACGGACGAGGAGCTGCTGGCCATGGTCCAGCTCCAGCGCCAGACCCTTAAGCGCATGGGCACCTTGCTGCTGGAGGCGGGCAAGGTCACCTCCTCGGACCTGCAGGACGCCCTCTTCAACCAAGCCACGGCCATCCTGCACCGCACCTTCCGCTGGGTGGAGGGAGACTATCGCTTTGACTCTATGCTGCCCCAGGATCTGGACCGGGACCACTTCGTGCCCATTCCCGTGGACACGGTGCTCATGGAGGCCGCACGCATCCAGGACGAGTGGCCCGAGGTGGAGCGAAGGCTGCCGGGCATGGACACGCCCCTCGGCAAGTCGGCCGGAGCCCAGGCGCTCCAGCTTGACCTCGACCGCGACGTGTCATCTCTTCTCGATGGGCGGGGCCAGATGCCGCAAGGCTCCTCCGGGCTGACCCACGAGCAGGAAGTGGTGCTGTCCTACTTCAGCCAGGCCCAGACCACCGCCGAGGTCACCCAGATAAGCCGCTACGAGGAACTGGATACCTGCAAGGCCGTGGCTGTCCTCGTCGAGGCCGGCCTGCTGGTACCCCTTGTGGGCCAGCCCCCCAAGCAGGCCAGTCTTCGGGGCAAGGGCAGTGAGGAGGATCAGCCGCTCAAAGCCTGGGAGCCGAGTTCGCTGCTCTGGCCCCTGGTGGCGGTGGCGTTTATCGTGCCCCTGGTGATGTACGTTCCGCATCACCGCGGCTCCATGAACCTGGGCTTGGCCAGCTTGCAGCCGGTGGATGTGCGAGTGGTACCCGAGGGACCGACCCGGCTTCGCCAGGCCTGGGCTCTTCGCATGGCTTCTCCGAAAGACGGCGGTAACCTGTTGGCCAGGGAACTCGGCAGGCCCCTGGACGGGAAGAACCCCGTTCCAGATCTGGCGAGGCTTCCTGATCCCATGATGCCTCAGGCCCATCGGGCCCCTGAGTCCGCTGCCACCCCGAAGCCGAAGTAAGGATTTCCGATGTTTGTGCACCAGCGCCAGGGTTCCCTGGAGGTGATCTGCGGCCCCATGTTCTCGGGCAAATCCGAAGAGCTCATCCGGCGGATCAAGCGGGCCGTCATCGCCCGGCAGAAGGTCCAGGTGTTCAAGCCCGCCCTGGATGACCGCTACGACGTGGCGGCCATCGCCAGCCACAGCCAGCGCAAGCACGAGGCCATCCCGGTGAAAGACACGGTGGAGCTGGCCCGGCAGCTGGATCCGGAAGCCCAGGTGGTGGCTCTGGACGAGGTGCAGTTTATGGACGAGGGGCTGATTCCCATCATCGAGGGCCTCGCCAACCGCGGGGTGCGGGTCATCGCCGGGGGCCTGGACCAGGACTCCAACGGTGAGCCCTTCGGCATCATGCCGATCCTGTTGGCGAAGGCTGATTACGTCACCAAGCTCCAGGCCATCTGCATGGTCTGCGGGGCCCTGGCGAGCCGCACCCAGCGCATGGTCCACACCGGCGGCCAGGTGCTGGTGGGCGCGGCGGAGGCCTACGAGGCCCGCTGCCGGCACTGCCACGAGGTGCCCCACGCCACCGGGCAGCGGCTCCTGGAAGGGGAGTGAGTTTCCAGTTCGTCAAGGCGATGGCCGTCCTGACACCCATCCCCCGGTCCCACGGCGGGATGTCCGCTCACCTCGGGTCTGGCCGGGGTTAGACTGGCCGCGGCGCGCTGCTGCAGCGCCGTGTCACTTCACTTCGCCCGAGGCTTCAGGGCAACCCAGGAGGATTCCATGGCCGGCGCCTACGCCACCTTCACCCACATCACGGACTACATGGGCTTCGAGGGCCTGCTGACCGACGAAGAGCGGATGATCCGCGAGACGGCCCGCAAGTTCATCAACGCCGAAGTGCTGCCCATCATCGAGCAGCACGCCCAGGCCCAGACCTTCCCCAGGCACCTCATCCCCATGATGGGCGAGCTGGGCTTCTACGGGCCTTCCCTGCCCGAGGAATACGGCTGCATGGGCGTGTCCAACGTCGCCTACGGCCTCCTGATGTACGAGCTGGAGCGGGGCGACTCAGGGCTGCGCTCCTTCGCGTCGGTGCAGGGCAGCCTCGTCATGTGGCCCATCTTCACCTACGGCAGCGAGGCCCAGAAGCGGCGCTGGCTGCCCAAGCTCGCTACGGGCGAGGTGGTGGGCTGCTTCGGTCTCACGGAACCCGACTTCGGCTCCAATCCCGGCGGCATGCTCACTCGCGCTGTGCGTGAACCCGGTGGCAAGTGGCGAATTAATGGCACCAAGATGTGGATCACCAACGGCACCGTGGCCGATGTGGCGGTGGTGTGGGCTCAGACGCCCGAGGGCATCCGGGGCTTCCTGGTGGAGAAGGGCACCCCCGGATTCAGCGCCCCCGAGATGAAGGGCAAGTGGAGCCTGCGGGCCAGCACCACCTCGGAGCTGGTGCTCGAGGACGTCCTCGTGGACGAAGAGGCCTCCATGCTGCCCAACGTGAAGGGCCTGAAGGGCCCCCTGGGCTGTCTGACCCAGGCCCGCTACGGCATCGCCTGGGGCGTCCTGGGTGCCGCCGACGCCTGCTACCAGTGCGCGCTGGACTACGCCAAGACCCGCATCCAGTTCGACAAGCCCATTGCCAGCTACCAGCTCCAGCAGGAGAAGCTGGCCTGGATGGTCACGGAGATCACCAAGGGCCAGCTCCTGGTCCATCAGCTGGGCCGCCTCAAGGACGCCAAGACCTACACCACCGCCCAGGTCTCCATGGCGAAGATGAACAACGTGCACATCGCCCTGGAGATCTGCCGCAAGGCTCGCACCATCCTCGGTGCCAACGGCATCCTCGACGAGTACCCGGTCATGCGGCACATGGCCAACCTCGAGAGCGTCTACACCTACGAGGGGACGCACGACATGCACACCCTCATCATCGGCCAGGAGATCACGGGGATTGCGGCCTACCGGTAACCCATCCTTTACCAGATGAGAAACGGCCCGTTTCGGGCCGTTTCTCATAGGTGAAAAGCCTGGTCCGGCCCGCGGTCAAACGACCGCGGGTCGGACCAGGATGAGGTCGCGCTGGGGGTCGGTGCCCAGAGGGAAGACGTGGTCGCCGACCTGCTGGAAGCCGAACTTCCGGTAGAACGCCATGGCGCGGGGGTTGTGCTCCCAGACGCCCAGCCAGACCTGGTCAGCGCCCTCCGCCTCGGCCTGGGCGAGGCACCGGCGCATGAGCTCCTGGGCCAGGCCCTTGCCGTGCCAGGCGCTGGCGACATAGAGCCTCTGGATCTCCAGGGGCCGTGCCGACGACACGCAGGGGGGCGCCGGGTCCCGCCGCAGCTGGGCGAAGGCGACGAGCTGGCCGTCGTGCTCGCAGACCAGGGTGGTCAGGCCGGGGTCCAGGATCTCCTGGCTCTGGAGCGCCTCGCTGTAGTGCCCCCGGCAGTGCAGGGCCATGTCCTCCGGGGTGTTCACTGCTTCGAAGGTCTCCCGGAAGGTCTGCTCAGCCAGGGCCGCGAGGGGGGCCGCATCGCGCAGCTCCGCTTGTCTGATGATCGGCATGGGAAGCCTCCAGGGAGTGCCAGGGGCAGGCACAAGAAGAGGTCGCTGACTCACTTGCCGGCGCGCGGCGTGAGGATCGCGAGGGTCACCGTGGCCTTGGACACCAGGCGCAGGTCCTCGGCCGGACCGCAGTAGACCTCGGACTCCACCACCGTCAGCGCGGACCCGGGCTTGAGCACCTTGGCCGAGCAGGTGAGCAGGCTGCCCTTGGCCGGCCGGAGCAGGTTGATCTTGAACTCGGCGGAGAGCACGAACTGGCCGGGCTCGATCAGGGTGGCGCCGGCGGCGCCCGCCGTGTGGTCCGCGAGGGTGGCCTGGACGCCGGCATGCACGTAGCCATCCTGCTGGAGGTGGCGAGCTTCCAAGGTCAGGGACGAGCGGCACTCCCCGGGGGCGACGGCGACCAGCTTCGCGCCCAGGTCGCGGATGAAGGGCGCGGACAGGAAGATCCGCTCGACTTCGGCTTGGTTGATCTCACCCATGGTGGCTCCATCGCGTGCTTCTTGGCAGGTTGACCCAGCCTATCAGAGCCGTCGGCAGGTTAGGTCCGAGGGTGCCCCGGGCCGCTTGCACGCTGCCGAATGGACCTTAACTTACCTTCACCACATGGGGTTCCCCCACCAGGTCATGCAGGCAGCAACGGGTGGGACTGAAGCCGAAGAGGGTGGGGGTGCGGCCCGCCTTGAATCAGGTCAGACCGAGTAACCCGGCCGAGGGGTTCTTTCCCCCTTGTATGGGGCGCACCAGGCAGGTCCGCAGCTCCTCAATCCCAAAGGGCTTCGGCAGCAGTGTCACGCCGGGATAAGCTTCCACGAGATCCAGGGCGCTCTGATCCGCCCGACCCGTGGCCAGCAGGATGGGCACTGCTGGTAGCAGGCGGCGCAGCTGGGGGAGTGTCCCGCGCCCACCCAGCCCCGGCATGTTCATGTCCAGGATCACCAACTCAGGCTGGAAGCCGGCCTGGAGCCTGGAGAGGGCCTCTTCCCCGCTCTCCACCGTGATCGTCTGGTGCCCCAGGACCTGCAGCACCAGCTCGATGGCGATCCGGGCCAAGTCATCATCGTCCACCAGCAGCACCCGCAGGGGCTTCCCCTGGGGTACCAGCCCGGGGGTGGACACGGGGACGGCTGGTCTGCCCACCGTCCTGCCGGCCGGGAAGCGCAGGCCCACGCAGGTGCCCACCCCTGGTTCGCTGCGGATCTGCATCTGCCCTTGGTGGGCCATGACCGTGCTGTGGGCCAGGGACAGGCCTAGGCCGGTGCCCTTGCCGACGCCCTTGGTGGTGAAGAAGGGGTCCATGGCCCGTTCCAGCACTTCCGGGGACATCCCACAGCCCGTGTCCTCCACCTCCAGCTCGACCCAGTCGTTGTCTACATTCCGTGTTCTCAGCGTGAGGGTGCCGTCATCAGGCATGGCGTCCACGGCATTGACGCAGAGGTTCATGACCGCGTGGGAGAGGGCGGAGGGATCCCCCGAGATCAAGCGCAGGTCCGGAGCCAGGGCGACCTCCAGGCTCACCTTGGCCAGAGTGGTGTGGGAGAGTAGCTGGACCTCCTCCTGGAGCAGCTCATTCAGGTTCATTTCCCGTTCCTCCGCGGGACTCTGGCGGGCGAAGTTGAGCAGGGCCTTGACCATTTTCCCACCCCGTTCAGCGGCGCTGATAATGGTCTGGAAGGCCTTACGGGGGCGGCTGTCTTCGGGCTGCGCCTCTACATTGGCCGAGGCCATGCCAAGGATGGCGGCCAGCACGTTGTTCATGTCGTGGGCCACGCCCCCCGCCAGGCAGCCGAGGCTTTCCAGCTGCAGGGACTTCTGGATCTGGCCTTCCAGGTGATGGCGCGCCTCCTCTCCCTGCTTCAGCTCCGAGATGTCCAGGCTGAGGACAAAAATTCCTTCCACTGCTGGATAGACATTGAAGCGGTACCAGCCCTGGCTGCCGTCCGGGAACTGCCGCTCCCCCTCGAAGGACTGCGGGAGGCGGTCCTCCATGCAGGCCCGGTAGCGCCGGAAGGTCTCCGTCTGCTCGAAGCCAGGGTGGAGGTCCAGCAGGGTCCGGCCGAGGAGGCTCTCAAGGTCCCGGCGTTCCTGCCCTGCCGCCACCGAGTTGACATAGCGGTAGGTCCAGTCGAAGCCCAGGATCACGGCCCCTTCCGCCATCTGATCCAGGGTGGTGCGCAGGCGGGCCTCGCTGGCCAGGAAGGCCGCCTCCGCCTGCTTCTCATCAGTCACATCGCGGATGGTCCCCGTCATGGAGGTGAGGTTGCCCCGGTCATCAAACTGGAGGGCCCCCAGGCCATGGACCCACCGGATGTCGCCATCAGCCCTCCGGACGATCCGGTACTGCTTGTCGAAGTCCCGGCCTCCGGTGAAGACCTCTTCCGCCAGGTGGCGATCCATCATGGGTCGGTCCTCTGGATGCACCAGGTCCATCCAACCCTGCAGGGTCCTGGGGTAGGAGCTGTCAATGCCGAAGATCTGCTCCAGCACCTCGGAGGACTTCCAGATGCCCCGCACGAAGTCGTTGGTGTAGGAACCGGTCCGGGCGGCGTGCTGGGACTCCCGGAAGAAGTACTCGCTCTCGCGGAGGGCCTCCAGGGTGTGCCGGCGGGCCAGGGTGGCCGCCAGTCCGTCGGCAATGCGCTCGAAGGTGGCGATGAGCTCGGCCGTGAAGCG
>Ga0194053_10000975_pt1 | contig 19372 bp, 15 predicted proteins | sample SepL228m_MetaG_FD_161684 | JGI IMG/M metagenome (GOLD analysis project Ga0194053, IMG submission 161684) | Anoxic zone freshwater microbial communities from boreal shield lake in IISD Experimental Lakes Area, Ontario, Canada - Sep2016-L227-8m | ecosystem: Environmental > Aquatic > Freshwater >... | reverse complement strand
GGTCTGACGCGGTAAAGAAGAGCCCGGCGTGACCGGCGACGCCGCCCATCTGCCGCGAGGTCGGGTCATGCACGACGCCGCGATAAGGTTTGCCATTCACCACCTCGGTGGGCGCGATGCGTTTGACTTTGGACTTGGGCGGCAGGTAGCCGGTGTCCGCCATTTTCAGTGGTCGATAAATCTCCCGCGCGACAAATACCTCGAGCGGGGTATGAGTGACGCGCTGGACGATTTCGCCAAGGAGGAAGAAGTTAATGTCGCTGTAGCGAAAGGCTGTGCCGGGCCGGGTCTCCAGCTTTTCGGCGCAGGCCTTTTGAATGGCCGTTTGCTGGCCATGCCAGTCGGTCTTGGTCTCGATGTCCCCGCGCAGGCCCGATATGTGGAGCATCAATTGGCGGACGGTAATGGTTTCCTTGCCGTCACCCTTGAATTCCGGGATGTAGGTTTGGACCAGTTCATCCAGCTTCACCTGGCCGCGCTCGACCAGCAGCATGATGGCCGGCGCGCATGCGACCACCTTCGTCAACGAAGCGGCGTCGAAAATGGTGTCTTCGGTCATCGGCTCGACTGTCGGGACGAGGGCGCGATGGCCGTAGGCCTTATGATACGCGGCGCCGCGATGTTCGAGCCATAGAACGCCGCCTGGACATTTCCCATCCGCGATGGCCTGATCGATGGCGGCATCCATTTCCGCCAGTTTCCCGGCATGGAATGCAGTTTGCAGGCTTCGCGGCAGGGACGAGGCCACGCATAGGCATGAAGATACAAACAGGACGAAAGCAATCAGGGCTGGTCCAGGAGTCAAAACGCGCGAATGGTTCATAATAGGGACGGCATTAAAGCCCGCACGGGGAATGGGGACAACTGCAATCTTGTCGCGACACTGCAATCTTGCGGCATCGTGTGTATCGAGGGCGAGTTCCAGAACACGGCATCTCCCGAATTTCAACCTGATACCAATGCCTCAGCTTCAGTGTTCTGCTATTTGTCGGGTGTGTTCTGGGTTGGTTGGCCGTCTTTCTTGGGATGGAGATCGTCCTTCCACTTCTTGACATTCGGTGCCTTCTCGTAGATTTCGTCCATCAACTCTTGAGCATCTTCAGGGTTGTGGGTCACCTTGGGGCGCAGAAAGACCATGAGTTCGACTTCGTGGCTGGTTTTATCCTTTTTGTTGAAGACCCACTTCAGGCCCGGGATGTCGCCGAGTATCGGCGTCTTGCGAAGGGTATCGATGGTTTGTTTCTGGATGATCCCGCCCAGGACTAGCGTCTGACCGTTCCTGGCGGTGAGGTCAGTGCGGAAGTTCCGAGTGTCAAAGACGGCGCCGTTCAGCACGGTGACCCCGGGCACGACGACGGAGGATTCTGCGTGGATTCTGAGTTCGACGTCACCCGTGTTGTTGATATGCGGAGTGACTTCGAGAATAACGCCAACGTCCTTATACTCGAAGTTCTGGCTCAGGCCGATGGACCCGCTGTTTTGACTGGCGGTCAGAATGGGAATCTGCTGCCCGACGAAAAGCCGGCCGGTCTCGTTGTCGCGGATGTTGATTTGGGGTTCGGCCAGGACGCGGGCATCGGTGGTCTTGCGCAGAAACTGGATCAGGAAGTCCATATTCACGGTGCTGTCAAGGATGCCAGAACGAAGGCTGGTAAGGGTCTGGGCGACCCCGCTTGCGTTTGGGGTATTGACGGAAGACAAGCCGCCAAACCCCTGCATGTAGCGGGCGGTAGCATGGCCGAGGACCGAGTTGTCATAGTCGTCCGTTGTGAAGACTTTGCTGCCGTCAGGCGACCAGCGGACACCGAGCTTGTCGAGGAAGTCGCTGGCGACCTCGACGAGGCGGGCCTCGATCAGAACCTGGTCGGTCGGGGCATCCAGCTCGTCGATCAGCTTAAGAACCTGGGGAAAGAAGTGGACGTTGGCGGAGATGAGGAGGGCGTTGCTCCGCTCGTCGGCGACGGCGCGCACGCGGCCGACGAGGTCGCTGACCGCCCGGGTGGCCGTGCGGCCGTCGGCGGTGCGGGTGTTATCGGGCTGCCCGCCCAGCCAGGGGAAGTAGCCGTCCTCTTTGGTCGCGCGTTCGAGTTCGAAGCCGGCCTGGGAACCGTTGCGCAATGTGTCTGCGCGGTTGGCGGGGATGGCGGGCTGCTGCTGCTGGTTAACCGGCCGCAGCGGGGGCGAACCGTTCTTGGCGAAGAGGACATTGATGCTGTTAGCGACCGTAAACGCTTTGGCGAATCTGAGGCCGATCCGCAGGGTGCTTTCGCCGGCTTCGGAAGGTTGGTCCAATTGCTTGAGAACAGTTTCCACTACCGTGAGGTTCTCCTTCGAGTTGGAGGTGATGATGATGGCATTGGCGTAAGGCTCGCTGGTGATGCGGACCTTGCCGTAGAGCCGGCCGACATCGCGGTCGGCCGTCGATTCCTGGTTGTCGTAGTAATCCCAGTAGTTTCGTTGCTGGGTCTTCTTGAGGAAAAGTTCGTTCAGGACATCTTCGATGTCCACGGCGCTGACGTATTTGAGCGAGTAAATCCTGGGCGCAAGGCTGTCGTCTTTGACCGGTTCGTCGAGTTCCTGAATCATCTTTTCAATCGAGTCCATTTGCGCCGGCGGAGCCTGGACGATCAGAGAATTGCGGCGGCGGTCGGCAACGACGCTCATTTTCCTGGAGCCTTTGGAGGCGGAGGAAGAGGAGAAGAAGAAGTAAGGGTACCTGGACGAGGCATCCTGGTCCTTGTTGAGGTCCTGCAATTGTTTGGCGACGTCCTGGGCGTCGGCGTTCTTGAGCGGGAAGGTCCGGGTGATTTTCTCCATGGCGTCTTCGGTGTCCAGACCGGTGATCAGCTTCTCGATGGCCTTGAAATTGGCTTCACTGGAAAGGATGATCAACGAGTTGGAACGGTCATTGGCGGCGACCTCGACCATCTCTCTGGGAGATCGGCTGCCCAGCTTCTGGTATAATGGACCGATCTCCTTCACGAGGTCCAAGGCATTGACATTTTTTAACGGAATGATGCGCAGAGCCACATCCTGGGGTTTGGCGGTGTCCAGGATGTCAATGAGGCGGAGAACTTCGGATACCCTTGATTTGGGGGCCGATATGACGAGGCGGTTGGCAGTCTTGTCGGGCCAGATGCGAACTGGCTGATTGACGGATTGCGAGCCGCCGCCCGAGGACGGAGGGCTGTCGCCGCCGGAGGAACTGCCGCCTCCCGAGGGCGGGCTGCTGCCGGGCATCGAGCCAGGAGCGGCAGGGGATGGTCCGCCGCCGGAAGATCGGGAGGATTTCGTCGGCGATCCTGGGGCGCTGGATTGCGCGTTGAGGATGAGGGTCAGGAGGCTGCCCAGATCATCGGCTTCGGCGTTTTTCAAAGGATATATCTCGAGAATCAGGCCGGAAGCGGGAATGTCGAACTCATGAATCAACTCGGCGAGCAACCGTAAGTTGTCGTTGAAGTCGGTGACGACAAGCTGGTTGGCGCGGTCGTCAGTGTCGATGGTCCCCTTGTCCGAGAGGACGCCGCGAACTTTCTCGCGAAGCTCGGCAGCCTGAATATGGGCCAGGGAGAAGATTTTGACAAGGCGCTGCCGGCCTTCGGGGATGTCCTTGCGCGAGGGGTCGAGCAGCTCGGGGCTCATTTTCGGCTCCTTGCCCTCCGGCACGATAAGGATGGAATTGCCGGATTCAATGGCAGTGAATCCCTCCAACGCAAGGGCGCGATAGACCAGGTTGATGGCCTCCCGGGTGCTGACCTTCTTGGAACTCATGATGGTCAGTTGGCATTGAGCCTGCGGATGCTTGACGACGCTCTTCCCGGTGGTTTGCGCCAGCCACTGCACGATCATGTCGATGTTTGCTCCCTGAAAACTCACCTGGATTTCGTCAGAGATAGGGGTTTTGTCAGTCTTGGGCTGGTTGTCCTTGTTGGTCTGGGCAGAGTTATTATCTCGAGCCGCAGGAGAAGACGTTTCGGCAGCCGCCTCGGGTTTGGTCTCTTTTGAAGGGGCGTTGGTCAGCGTCGGGGAGTTGGTGAGGGCCGTTTCCGACGATGCCTTTTCCTGGAGATTTGTCAATGTGTCTTGAGCGGCGGCGGCCGTCGATAACAGGCAGACGAGCGCGCCAAGTAAGCTGACGATTGATTTCATGGGGAATGTTCCTTTGGTTTAGGCAGGAGAGATTCGCTTCCGTAACCTGAAAAGATGGTGAGTTCTTTCTTCTCACCGTCTTGCTCGACCAGCACCCGGTTGGTGCCGATGCGGAGCAGTTTGATGCCCGAGAGTTCGTCGCCTTCTTTAACGAGGCCGGTTTGGCCGTTGGTCGCGCGCAGGAACGCGACGTTGCCCGCGATGCCCAGGAGGGCCATCGGGAGAGGACGGATGATCGGCCCGAGAATCTCGCTGTCGGTGATCTTATCGACGCGCGCCAGGACCGCCGGAGCGAGGTCAGCCGGTTTCATCGCCGCCTGACCTCCAAACGGGTTCATGGCATTCATCGCCATTCCTGGTGGTGGGCCGGCCTTGGTCTCTCGCTTTCCTGAGGCCACCAACGCGGCAGAATTCGTCTGCTTCTGTCCGAGTGCTTTGTCGGCTGCCAGGTTCGTCCCGCCGCTGGCAGACGGTTGGCTCGGGGCAACATTGGTGCCTTTGCTGGCGGTTCGAGGGTTGGAATGGAGGCTGTTTGTCGCTGGCTCGGCCGGGGTGCGGGCTGCGAGAGTGTTCGTGGCATTGCCGCCAGGCGGCGCGTTGGTGTCGGCAGCCAGGACGGGCAGCGCCGGGATGGTCAGACGCGCCAACGGATTCCGGTGGACGGCGAGCCGGGCCAATTGATAGAGCAGCAGGGCGGCCAAAACCGCGCAGATGATTTTCAAGGCCGGCTCCAATCGATCAAGCATGGGGTGGCTCCTCCTTTTTCCATTGCTCGAAATCCAATATCAAGATGGTAAGGTTGATTTTAAGCTGTCCAGGCCTCGGGTCCGGGGTCAATTGAACCGAGTCGATGATGAGCGGAAAACCGACGCTCTCGAGACGGCTCAGCAGACCCATCACGGCGGGGACTGGACCGGTGCCTTCGAGTTGCATGGAAGCCAACTCTTTGCTCGATGGGCGGCCTGGGGATTCGCGGACCGGCCCGAGCTGGACCCCGCCACCCATCGCGGCCTTCTGAATCGCGGCGCTGGCATCCGCCACGACCGATACGCGGGAGAGCCTGGCCGGATCCATGTGGAATCCCTCCATCAGCTTTTTTACGAGGAGAATCCTGTCTTCGTAGAGCCGGACCTCCCGCTTGAGGTCTTCAGCCTGGCGAACCAGTTGCCGGTAGTCCGAGCGTCTCTGGCCGAAAAACTTCCAGACTTGCAGGCCGCCGAAACTCAGAAGGTAGATTCCAACCGCAACCGCGCCGAAGCGAAGGGTGCGTTTCTCGCGATGAGTGAGCGTGCGCATGAGATTATTCCTTCATGTCCCGGGCGGAAGCGGCATCTTTGACGCGGCTGGCGAAGCAATCCGCCTCCCCGGGCCAGCGGGGGATGGGCCGCCCGGCATGGCAGCGGCACCCGGAAACCCCGGGCTCATTCCCGGGAACGGGCCGGCGGGGGTGTCTTTAGGGCGGATTTTTGCTTTGGCGATTTCTTCGGCGGTCGGGCCGATAGCGAGCGACTCGCGGGCACTGAAGGGTTTCCATTGGGCGCTGATCCGCACGACAACCTTTTGGCGGTCGGGTGTGGGTGTTTGTTCCTCGACAGCGACGTTCGAGAAGAAGCCGGACTCGATGAGCTTCGATCGAAAACCGGCCACTTGCTGGGAATCTCTCATCGACCCGCGCAAAGAGAGGTCTCCGCGACGATTCATGGAAAGGGAGTCAAAGCGCGAGCCCTGGGGGGCGGCCTTGGCGAGGAGGAAGAGCGCGTCCAAATAGGGCGGCTGGCTCTGCTTCAGATGTCGAAGAAAGTCCAGCTCACGGTCGATGGTGGACAGTCTGGCTTTGTCAACCTGGATGGCTGCCAGCTTCCTTGAAAGCCGCGACTTGAGCAACAAAGCTTCCGCATAAGGAAGTGCCAGCAAACCTGCGGTGAGCAACACTGCGACACCAGCCCACTTCCAGGGCGCTTGCCGCGCCATGCTGGCAGCGCCGTCGGCTGGCTTTAACTCGAGAACCAATGGCGGACACTCGCGGCCGCTTTGGGCAGCCGTCTTGAGGCCAAGGATGGCCGCGGAACGCCCTTCGCCAGCCGCCGGCTCGATGGACTCGCATTGCACCCCATTGCCCAGGCACCTGGCCAACAGGACCGACATATCCTTGAGGCGGGTGCTCTTTCCGCTCAGGAAAATCCTCTGCCCGGTCCACTGGCCCTTGATAGCGCCGGCAAGGGAATTCAGGGCCGCCTCGACAGCAGCCTGGCTCTTCTGATCGCGCCCGGCGTCCGAAGCCGGCCCGCGCGCCAGCCCGATCTTTAATTGCTCGGCCTCGTCGCGAGCGATACTCAGCCCTTTTTCAATCGCCCGGGTGATGCTCTCACCGCCCCAGGGAAGAATGCGGACAGCAGTCGGGACACCATTATCGAATGTCATTAGCTCCGAGTAATTGCGTCCAATGTCCAGGATGGCGCAGGCCCGCGGCGGCTGCGGCCACAGCGAGGCGCGCGCCAAACCCGCCAGAGTAAAGACCGGAATGACTCCGCAATTGGAAAGGATTTCGGAATACTCCTCGACCACTTCCCTCTTTACGGCGGCGACGAGGAAACCGTTGTTGGCGGCGGAATTAGCGGATTGGTGGAGAGGTTGGCCGGCCGGAAGGTCGGCGTTACCCAGTCGGCGATAGCCCCAGGCCAAGGCATCCGGCGGCAGCGGAAATTCGGTTTCAATCTGGAGCAGCAGAAGTCGCCGCAGGTTGTCCTTCGTCGAGGAAGGCAGCATGAGCCGGCGCAACGAAACACCGCGCGCACCGATGGCGCAAAGGGCGCGGGCGCGCGGCCGCCAGACATCTTTCTTCAGAAAGCTTTGCAGACTGAGGGTCACTGTCTCTTTGCAGGCATCGGTAAGCCGCCCGTTGGGCAGTCGCTCCAGCGCCAGCTCCAAGCCGGCCTCGCCATCGAGGGCTTTGAGCGAACTCTGACCTATCTCGAGGTAAACGGACGGTGACTGCATGAAATGAAGCTCGCTCACAGGTCGTCCTCGCGGTAGGAAAGGGTGGTGACGTCATGCAGGCCGATATGGACAATTTCCTGGATGCGCTGCCGCGCGCCAGATGAGTTTATTTTCCCCTCGCCAAAAATGCGGAAGGTCTCGGAACGGGCGCTGACCAGCGGAGCCACTTGCTTAAAGATGTCCCGCGACAGGCCCGGCACTTTCAAGAGCCAACCGATATTGGGAAAGAACCCGCCGGACTTCCGAAACGAAATAATTGCCTGCGCCAGCTCGCGGCTAACGCCCGGGAGGCAGGCCAATACATCGAGGCTGGCCGTGTTGATATTGATCGCGCCGGCCAAATCCCCGCCGGACTGGACCGTCAGCTCGTCGGCAATCTCCATGAGCAGATTCTCGTTCACCACCTTGGGCCCGGTAGGGCTGGAGGAAGACGTATTCGGCGATTGAGGATTTGCGGGTGGGGCAGCCTGGTTCTGGCCAGTTGGATTCCCTCCGAATCTTCCGCCGAGCTGATTCTGGTTCTGAACCGCCGTGACATCGAGGAGATCGGCGATGCTTTCGAGACGGTGTTGGCCGCGGTAGGCGACGATGGCGCGAGCGATGTCCGAGGTGATGCCCCGGGCGGCGGCAAGGGAACGTTCGTCAGCCGTTTGTATGTTCACCCGTTCTCCACCGGTCGCGCTAACATCCCTCACTGAGGAATCGACCGTCAGGAAACCGGACCAGCCGGTATCCACAATCGCGGACTGATTATCGCCCCCGCCGTCTGCCGCAGGCTCGATGAGACCGTTGAGATGGCCGTCTTCTCCGCGCAAGAGTTGAGGAGAAACTCCGCGGACCATGAGGAGTTCGCGGATCGTCTCAATCGGACCATTTCGTGGCTGGTAAGGTGGCAGCAAGGAAGCATAATAGTCTCCTTCTGCCCCGCCCGGTGTCACCTGGTTATCTTCGTCCCGCCAATCCACGATGGCGGCAACCACGTCGGGAGTCATCCCGTCGAGCTTCCCGAGTTGCTCGGCCGACGCCACGTTGACGTTGAGCCGGCTTTCTTCGTCACTGACCCCCCAGACAACTCCACCGCCTTCATCCTGGCTGCCGCGGCGAAACACCCGAAACTGGCCTCTTCCGAAAGCAACATCACGGAACTGCTCCGGCGCATCGTAAAGCTCTCCGCTATGATATCGGCCGCTGCGAGTGCGCTCCCGGGCATCATGGTAGAGCAGCGCCTTGGCTTTCTCGACGCCCGCCAGCGCGAGGTAATGGGCCTGAATCCGATCACCATAATTCTTGACCACCAGCAAGTCCATGCGGGCGGTGTGAAGCACGCCGATTACGACGACCGATAACAGCGCCAGACACCAAAGCAAACCGACGAGCACGGAACCTCGCAAACTTGTCACCTCAATTCCTCCCTTCGTTTGCCGCCGATGGCGAAGTTTGACTGCCGGGGTCCGAACCGCTCGCCGACCCGGGCTGCGAATGGGCAGCCAGGTTCAGGCGGGCGACGGTCTGGAATACCAGCGGCGGCTCGACGGTGGTTTTCTCGGGCGACTCCGCCGCTTTGGCGCGCGGGTTGGGATCAAACCACAGGGTAATACGCACCGCTTCGGGCATCCCGGAAAGATTGCTCCGCAGGCGCCTCGAACTCTCCGTTTTGCCTGGCCGATCCACCTCGCCCCAGGTCTCGTGCCAATCAACCCCATCGTAGTAATCGAATCTCAGACCGACGAGTCCCCGGGCGATTTCCTCGCGGCTGCCGCCCGAGAGCGCATCGAGAGCAATCGTCGGATTCCGGCGGCGCCACAGGACGAACTGGCCCGTCTCCTCATCCTGATCGAGGTAGAAGCTGACCTGGCAAAAATCGCCTTCCCGGGTATGGCGCGGGGTGAAATTGTGTGTGCCGAAATCCAGATTGTCGGCCTCGGTTTCGCCCAACATGCGGTGCAGGCCCAAAAATGGCGACTCTTTTGAGAGCGCGCAGGCGCAGCGCAGGTCAGCCGTCATCAGGGACATGGCGACGCGGGCATTTTGGAGGACGGTGGCGCGCGGCTCGATCAGCCTTTGACTGGACACGGCAGCGCGCAGGCATAGGTACGCGCTCACGACAATCAACGCCATTAGGGCGGAGCTGATCATAACTTCGATGAGGGTAAAGGCGGAAGACCGCGGACGATGCAGCAGTGGATGAAGATTAGGATGACGAAAAAGGTCGGTCATTGCCTGCCCCCCCGCTTTTGGGATGTGCCGCTCTTTTGCCTGGCCGGGCCGCCAGTGGAGTCATCGGGGGGCTCGAAGAGCATCGTGCGCAGTTCGTAAATGGATTTGCCGGACTTGGCATTCTCCACGACAACCTCGACTTCGTGCAAACCGTCGATACGGGCGCTGCTGATGGACTGTCTCCAGCGGTAAAGAGTGAGCCCCTCGCCACATTCTCCCTCGCTATTTCCGTCGCTGAAATCGCTCCCGGCGCGCAGCGTCTCGATTCGACCTGCCGCAAGAAGCGCCGCGGTCGTTTGCAGCTCGGATTCCTTGCTCGAAATCAGAGCGGTTGTCACTCCTTGCGTGAGGCCGGCCAGGGCTACGCCCAGAATCAAGATCGCGCACATAACTTCCACGAGCGAAAATCCGCGCTCTCGACCTGTACTAACTGATCGGCGGGACGGACGGCGGCTGCGCATTGCTGGCGTAGCGCAGATTTGCAAATCTGCGCTGTTTGCGCGAGTCGTCCAGGCCGCATTCTTTGGGGTGAAAGTCATTCGCGGGCCAGTTCGACGATGTGGACGCGAGCGGTGACCGGGTTGATCCGCAGGGCGATCCGGAAACCATCCCGGTCCCGAAGCACAATCTCCCCGGCCTCGGCAGTGCCATCCGGGTAAAAGGTGATGCCTTCATCACGCTCCTGGACTCGTGAATTATCTTCGCGAACCTGGGCCGATCCTTCGCCAGAAGCATTGGCAGAACCGTCGCCGGATTTGCGAATCTCGATTGAAATCCGGGTATCCAGCTCTCCTTCGCCTCCCGAAACATCGTGCGTCGGGACGAAGTTGCTTTCGCGCCCGGCTTCTCGAACGCGCTTTTCAATCGAGTAGCGCCCGCTCTTTCGGTCGAGTCGAACACGAAGAACCTGATTAACGCTGACGGCATGGCTGTAGGCCGCATTGAATACATTGATCAACTCCCGACTCGTAGAGCGCAACAGGGCGTCTTCATAAGTGCCCTTCATTTCTGGGATGATCATGGCCGTCATGATGCCGATGAGCACGATAACCACCATCAGCTCGATCAGCGTAAAACCCCTCCTTCTGTCCCGCTTGGAAGGCAATTCCTCCATAATTACCAATTCCCGATGTCGGCCCCTTCTCCCTCGCCACCGTCGGCGCCATCAGCCCCTCGCGACCAAAGGTCGAAGCTTGAAGGGTGGTGGATGCCGGGATAACGGTACTGGTAAGGGTTGCCCCAGGGGTCCGGGCGAAGCTGCTTGATGTAAGGGCCGCGCCATTTCTTGTCTTCACCCATTGGCTGTTCCAAGAGAACCTTCAAACCCTCTTCCATGCTCGGATAACGGTCCATGTGGACATTAAACCGCTCGAGAGCCGACTCCAGTTCGGCCACGTGACTCTTGGACGCGCTGACTTTGGCATCGTGGGTCGTCCCCATGAACTGGGGGATGATGGTGGCGGCGAGAACCCCGATCACGACAACCACCACCATCATTTCGATCAGGGTGAATCCCGCCGACCGCTCTTGAAACGAATGCTTTTTCATATCACAATCCTTCATTTTCTCCGCGAAACCCTTCGCAGCTTCATCAACTCCTGCCGGCCCCGTGGTTTCTTGCCGATGTGACTCACGTATCTCATGGAACTAATGTAACTTATTAAGCCTTCAATGCACCGCCCGGCTCATCTTGAAGATCGGCAGCAATAAAGCAATCACCATGAACCCCACCAAAGCCCCAACCACCAAGATCAGAATGGGTGCCAGCAGCGAAATCAATGTTTTTGTCCGCGCGCGCATCTGGCGCTCTTCGATCTCCGCAACCTTTAACAGCATTTCATCGAGCCGCCCGGTCTCTTCACCCACATCGATCATTTGCACGACGGTTCTCGGAAAAATCCCCAGCTTGCGCAGCGGCGTCGCGAGAGAATCGCCACCGCGTGTTTCCTCCGCCACCCGGGCGATCTGCTGAGCCAAAATGCGATTGCCAATGGTGTTTTCGACAATCTTGAGCGACGGCAGCAATGACACGCCGCTTCTGACCAACGTGCCGAGCGTCCGGGCAAAACGGCTCAACGCCGCAGCACGAAAGACCCCCCCTACCACGGGCAACCGCAATTTCGTCCGGTCCAAAAACTCCGCGCCTCGAGGGGTGTGAAAATACTTCCACAAACCAGCGGTGGCTCCGCCTGCCCCAACGAGAAGCCAGAGCCAGTAGTGATGCAGCACACTGCTGATTTTCAGGAGGATCAAGGTCGGAAGGGGAAGAACCGGAAGCATGTCCTTAAGCATCCCCATTATCTTGGGCAGCACCACTGTCAGCAGAATCGTCACGGTGAAAATGCCAAAGCCGAGCACGAAAACCGGATACGACACCGCTGCCACCACCTCGCTCCGCACCTCATCTTCATGCTCGAGCAAGTCGGCCAGGTCCGCCACGACCTTTTGCAGCGCGCCCGCCTCTTCGCCCACCCGCACCATGCTGACGTAAAGCTTGCTGAACAGCCGGGGATGTTCGTCCAGCGCAGCGGAGAAGGAGGCGCCCTTTCGGACGGCGTCGGCGATCTTCAGCACCACTTCCTTCAAGGCCGGATTCTCCTCTTGCTCACCAAGGCCATCCAGGGCCTGCGGGATGGGGATGGCCGCGCCCAGGAGGGCGCTCATTTCCCGGGTGAAGGCGGTGATGTCCTTTTGCTTGATGCGACTGCCCCAATGCCTCTCCGCCGCCGGAGCCAGGCTGTCTCCCGAGGCGGAAGCCAACGCCGAACCCATGAGGGATGAAACTTCCAGACTCGAAGGGTAGAGGCCGCGCTTGCCCAGCAGTTGAAGGGCCGTCTTGCGATCCTCAGCCTCGATCACGCCCTCGACCGGAGTGCCGCCGGCTTCGATCGCCTGGTAGCGGAACGTATTCATTCCAGCAGGTCGCCCGAAGATACCCGGAGGATTTCTTCCAGGGAAGTCACCCCGGCAGCCGCCTTCTGCAAAGCGTCCTGGTGCATGGTGATCATCGTTCGCTGGGCCGCGGCTTTCAGCTTGGCGTTCGAGCGCTTCTGAAGAATCAACTCCCTGAATTCGGAATCAATCGGCAGCAGCTCGAAAATGCCAATTCGACCCCGGTAACCAGTGCCACGGCATTCTTCGCAACCCACTCCGCGGTAAAACACCCCTTCAACCTGGTGCGCTCCCAACGTTTCCAGCCGGGCGCGAAGCGCGGGGGATACCTGGGACTCGGCCCGGCATTGGTTGCATATTCTCCGAACCAGCCTTTGTGCCAGCACGCCTTCCAGCGACGAGGAAATCAGGTAAGCCTCGACTCCCATATCCAGCAGCCGCGTCACGGCGCCCGTTGAATCGTTGGTGTGCAGCGTGCTGAAAACCTGGTGGCCCGTCAGCGCCGCCCGAATGGCGATCTCGGCTGTCTCGGAATCGCGGATCTCACCCACCATCACCACATCGGGGTCCTGGCGAAGAATGGAACGTAATCCGTTGGCAAAAGAGAAATTCCGGCTGGGCCGCACCGGTATTTGCGCCACGCCGGGAAGCTCGTATTCAACCGGGTCCTCAATCGTAACAATCTTTTTCTCGGGCGTGTAAATGCCTTGGAGGATGGAGTAGAGCGTGGTGGTTTTGCCGCTGCCAGTGGGGCCAGTGGTGAGAAACAGCCCATGCGGCTTTTCCACCAGCCGCGAAAGCAAGGCTGAGCGGTCGGGATCGAGCCCCAACTCCTGCGCCGTCAGCAACTTCGAGGTCTTCTCAAGCAACCGCAGCACCATGCCTTCCCCGTAGATTGTTGGCAGTGTGCCGACGCGAATATCGACCCGCGCGCCCCGGTGGTTGATTTGGATGTGGCCATCCTGCGGCATGTAGCGCTCAGCGATGTTCATATCCGCCATGATCTTGATGCGCGAGACCAGCGCGGCGTGAAGCTGTTTGGGCGGCGGCGGCTTTTCCTGCAACAGGCCGTCAACCCGGTACCGCAACTGAACCGTCTGCTCGAATGGAACCAGGTGAATATCGCTCGCTCGCTCTCGCAAGGCGGTCGAAATGATGACGTTGACCAGGTTAATGACCGATGGCTCGTTGGCCATCACCTCGATGTCATGCAGTGTCCGGCCCTCGGTGCTGACACCATGCTCCGGGTCGAGATTCTCGATCATCTTCTCCACGGTGATCTGGTAGCACTCGGCCATCTTCTCGAGGATTTCGGCGGCCGGCGCTTCAAACTCCTGGACCTCCAGCCCGCTCAGCAATCGAATGTCATCGATGACCCGCTGGTTCCCCAATTCGGCGGTGGCAATGTCAATGGTGCCGTTATGCACCGCCATAGGCAGCACCCGGTAACGTTTGACAAAATCCAGCGGCAGCGCCCGGACCGCCTCACGTGAGATGTCGAGCCGGGCGAGACTGCCCAGCCGTCTTTCGGACGTGCCCTGGGCAAGGACACTTTCGGCATCCCGGGCCGCTTGCACGAAATCAATTTCCGGACCTGCGTCGGCTTTGCTCATTGCTCCACAGTGTCAGGGCGTCTTGCGCAGAAATCAACACTGCCCTGTCTGTTCCTGGTGGCATTGGACACCTCACGTCCAATGTCACTAGGATTTGATCCCAGAGAAGGCCCGAGAAACCGGTCCACGCCTTTGTCCCGTAGGGACATGCGACAATAGCCCAACGTTTAAACGTTGGGCTATTGTCGGCCATCCCTCCGGGATGAGGAGGGTCAAATCCTGGCGGCATTGGACAAGAATGTCCGCGCTCCAATTACCCAGGGTGGTGGTTTTGGAAGAATCTGAGATGCGCACGGACTGATTCCGGCTTTAAGAAGCGCGGCGAACCGACCCCGCCGCCCATCTCTTGCCACGTCGCCAACAAGGCGGATTCAAGAACCTGCAAAATCGTAGCCGCCGACGGCAGTCGGCGCACTTTTCCTCGATTATCGGAGTGTTAGCGCCGACTGCCGTCGGCGGCTACGTTTTCTTGAAACCATCCTGCGTCGCCAAAACCGGCTCAAACCCGGGCTTGACGTTTCCAAATTAGCTGCCATATTGCCCACTCTGATTCCAAATCGGAGGTTGTCACCGCAGCCCCTTTGATATGGGGCGTGCTCGCGCGAATTCAATCGCGCGGCTACATTGACCTGATTTGGCCAGACAATTTTATGCAGCACATACGTAATATCGCTATCATCGCCCATGTCGATCACGGCAAGACGACGCTCGTCGATTGCTTGCTCAAGCAGTCGGGGACGTTTCGCGCCAATCAGGCCATCGCCTCCGAGGAGCGCATCATGGACTCGATGGATCTCGAGCGCGAAAAAGGCATCACCATCAAAGCCAAAAACGCCGCGTTCAAATACAAAGATTACCACATCAACATCGTCGATACCCCCGGCCACGCAGATTTCGGCGGTGAAGTCGAGCGGATCATGAACATGATCGACGGGGTGCTGCTCGTAGTGGACGCAGCCGACGGTCCGCAGGCGCAAACGCGGTTTGTGCTGCGCAAGGCGCTGGAAGCCGGCGCCAAGCCGATTGTCGTCATCAACAAGATCGATCGCGACAACGCCAACCCGCATAAGGTGCTTGATGCGGTATGGGATCTGTTCGGGTCGCTGCACGCAACGGATGAGCAGATGGATTTCCCGGTCATTTACTCCAGCGCCCGAGACGGCTACGCCAAGACCGACCTCACCCACGTCAGCGGCACGATGGAGCCGCTTTTCGACGCAATCATCAAACACATCCCCCCGCCGCGCGCGCATGCGGGCGAAGGCTTCAAATTGCTGGCCGCCAATCTGGACTACTCGGATTACCTGGGCCGAATTGCATTCGGCAAGATTTACAGCGGCAAGGTCAAGGTGGGCGACACGTCCGTATGCATTCACGGCGACGGGCGCAAGACCACCGCCAAGATCACCGCCATTTTCCATTTCGAGGGGCTGAAGCGGATTGAAGTTCCGGAGGCGCACGCTGGCGACGTGGTCGGTCTGACTGGGTTCGAGGATGTCTTCATCGGCGAGACGATTACCGATACCGAAGGCCGCCCGCCGCTGCCGTTCGTGCCGATCGATCCGCCGACGATTCAGATGGAGTTCGCCGTCAACGATGGACCCCTGGCCGGCATTGACGGCCAACTCGTCACCGCCCGCCATCTTTGGGAGCGGTTGGTGAAGGAAGTCCGCACGAATGTCGCTCTACGCATCGAGCAGACCGATGCGCCGAACATCTTCAACGTGAGCGGCCGCGGCGAAATGCAAATCGCCATTCTTGTCGAGCAGATGCGCCGGGAAGGCCACGAGGTGCTGGTGTCGCGACCAGAGGTGATTTACCGGAAAGACCTAAAGGGCAACTTGCTCGAGCCAATCGAGAAGCTGTTCGTCGAAATACCCAAGGACAACATGGGTGTGGTGATGGAGAACCTCGCCGGCCGAAAAGGTGAGATCACCTCCATGAGCCACCACGGGGACCAGGTGAGCATCGAAGCGCTAATCCCGATGCGCGGGCTGATCGGTTTCGAGACCGATCTCGTCAACCAGACCCGCGGTCTTGGGGTGATGAGCCACCTTTTCCATGAGTACGGTCCTGATCGGGGTGAAATCGCCGCGCGCAAGAACGGCTCGCTCGTCAGCATGGAAAGCGGCGAAGCGATGGCCTACGCGCTGAATATGATCCAGGAACGCGGCCGTTTGATGGTTGAGCCGGGCGAAGCGATTTACGTCGGCATGATCGTTGGCGAAAACGCACGCGAAAATGACATCCCCGTCAATCCCTGCAAAGCGAAGAAACTCACCAACATGCGCTCTCAGGGCGATGGCAAAGGCATCCAGCTCAATCCCCCGCTCAAGATGTCCCTCGAACGCGCCCTCGAATATATCGGCTCGGACGAATACGTGGAAGCCACACCAAAGAATCTACGCTTGCGGAAAAAGCTCCTGAACGAAGTTCAGCGGAAGCGAGCCGCGCAGAGCCGCACGGCCAAAGTGGTGGCAGAATGAACCCCCGCCTCCGCGGGGGCGGCTGACTTGCGGCCGGCCGGCACAAGCCGGCAGGTCTGATTAGCGGGCGACGTCGGTTCCGGCGCAGGTGGGGCAGGTGGGGGAGGTGGAGGATGCGGGCGGCGCGTGGCGGATCAGGTGGTAAATGTAGTCTTTCAGTTTGGCGCGGCGCATTTTGAGCTCCTCGATTTCCTGATCTGTGGCGAAATCGATTTCCTCTTCGATGCGATAAATCTCGTCATCCAGGCGGTGATACTCGTCGAATATATTCCGGAAATGATTATCAGAACCCTTGAGCCGCCTGATGATCTCGCGGTGTTCCGGAAATTCTCGGAGTATTGGGTGATGCAGTTCCATGGGAGTAGTCTCCTATTTTAAGTTTTGAACCTTGGTTATTGCGTCCACTTTAACGGTAAAGATGCAGGAATGAGCAGGAAAACGATTATCCTGGCGTCCGAGAACCTGGTTTGCCCGGTTGCTGGGAAGGTCCGCCGCCTTGCCGTTCTTGTCGGCTTGCAGGCATTCGGTTGCTTCGCGTCTCTTCTTGTCCATTCGCGGTCTCGCCGCACTCGACGGCATGGCACAAACCTACACCAAGACTGGCGGCGGTAAAGGTTTTATTTTTGCCCTCGCCCACTTTTTTGGCTCAAGTGGGCCTCGGGAAGGGGAGAAAAGGCGGCCTGCACGGGCCGCCCATAGCCGGAGATTAGGACCAAGATCAGATTAAGAAAACAGCAGGTAACCAGGCAGACCATCCTGGCCAGGCAGAGCCCGAACTACGAGCTGCCAGTGAATTCCATACCGACCAGACAAACATCATCGGCGAAGGCGCCGTCCAACGAGAAACGCCGAATCTCGGCCAAGAGTTGATCAAACAATTGCGGCGCTGGCAACGAGATGCGCCGCTGCACGCCGGCGAGCAGGAGCGCTTGGGAGTATAGCTCGCTTTTGCGGTTCTCAACTTCGTAAAGACCATCCGTGAACAGCATCACCATGTCGTTGGGGATCAGCCGCACCTCGGCAGTTTGGTAGGCAACTGCTTCAAAGAGGCCCAAGACGGGCTGGCTCTTGCCCGAAATGCCCGCCAGCGGCTCAACCTGGCCGAGGCTGCGGCGCAGGTGCAGCGGTTTGGGATGACCGGCATTGGCGTAATGCATCCGACCGGTCTTCCAGTCCGCCACAAGATAAAACGCCGTCGTTAGCATGGGGCTACCGGTATGCTTCAAGATCGCATAGAGGTCCGAGTTTAGCTTGACGAGGAATTGGCCAGGATCGTGCGCGACGGGCTCGAGTTTCTCGACCAGGGCCCGGATCATCGCCGTCACCAGCGCCGAGCGGATGCCATGGCCGGCAACATCGCAGATGAATACGCCGGCCTCGCTCTCCGAGAGCGCGGTGACGGCGAAGAAATCTCCGCCCACCGTGCCGGTGGGAAGATAGCGATGGGTGAATTGAAATGCGCTGCCGGACGCCTGCATCGAGCGCGCGAACACCGGATACTGCTGCGGCAGCATGGTGAGTTGTATCTCGCGGGCCATCTTGAGGTCGTCCTCCATCTGCGCATTTTTCCCACGGAGTTCCTTGCGGCTTTGGGCCAGGAGCGCGTTGACGCGCCGAATCTTCTCGTCCGCGAGCCGCTGCTGGGTGATGTCCCAGAAGATGCCCTGCAACCCGATGATGGTTCCATCGGCCCCGTAAAGCGGGGTTTTGACGACTTGCACGTACATCTTGCCACCGCCCGGAGGTTGATGTTCCTCCACTGTGTCGTAAGGCTTTCCTGTTTCCAACACGCGCCGGTCATCACGTTGGTACTTTTCGGCCAGTTCGCGCGGGAAAAAGTCAAAGTCCGTCTTGCCGACAATCTCCTCCAGGTTCCGGCCGAGGATTCTGCAAAACTGCTGGTTGCCGAAGGTGAAGCGGTCCTGGCTGTCCTTGCGGAAGATGTTTTGGGGCAGCGTTTCCACCAGCGAATGGTAGAGGGCCTCCGAAGCCCTCATGTTCTCCTCCGCCTGCCGGCGTTGCGTAATGTCCTCGACCGTCCCTTCGTAATAGAGTATGCGCCCGCGCGCATCGCGAATGGCGCGGCAATTCTCTGAAATCCAAATCACCGATCCATCCTTGCGATAGATGGGGGATTCAAAGCCGGTGATCGTATCGCTTTCCTGCATCAGGCGGACAAACTCCTCGCGCCGGCCTTCCTCGACGTACAGGCGCCGACCGATATCGGTCAGGCCCTGGATCAGTTCCTCGGGGAACGCATAGCCATAGATGCGGGCCAGCGCGGCGTTGGCCATCAGGTAACGCCCGTCCGGTGTGGTTTGAAAAATGCCCTCGACGAGATGGTCGAAAACACCATGGTATTTCTCCTCCGCCGCCAGGAGCACCACCTCCATGAGATGCCGTTCAATGGCATAGCGGATGGAACGTTCCAGCCAGGCCGGGGTGAGTTGGCCTTTGACGAGGTAATCCTGCGCCCCCGCATGAACCGCCTCCAGCGCCACGATTTCATCATCCGCGTTGCCGGCGGCGATAATGGGAACCTGTGGTGCCAGGGCTTTGATCAACGGAAGGTTGGCGAACCCTGCGCCATCCGGCACAGTTATGTTAAGGACAACGATATTGAAACTGCCTTCGCACAGCGCCGTCAACCCGCTGTGGAGGTCGGCGGCGGTCTGTATTTCGACAGGCAGATTCCGGGCCTGGCCGAGCATTTCGCCAACATAGCGGGCAAACGCGGCATCGTTTTCGATCAGCAAAATCTTCAATAGCTCCTCCGTCATAAAAGGTTGTTTCGGCCAGCCAATCCGGTCCGGCAGACACTTGATACTGCGCGGACATCAAACTCGCAGGATATGCCTCCAGTCGCAAGCGGTTTGCTGCTCTCGCGCGCAGGGCGGATTCAAGAACCTGCAAAATCGTAGCCGCCGACGGCAGTCGGCGCACTTTTCCTCGATTATCGGAATGTTAGCGCCGACTGCCGTCGGCGGCTAGTGCGCCTGAGAGGGCGAGGGGATAGGG
>Ga0194053_10000972_pt1 | contig 19460 bp, 17 predicted proteins | sample SepL228m_MetaG_FD_161684 | JGI IMG/M metagenome (GOLD analysis project Ga0194053, IMG submission 161684) | Anoxic zone freshwater microbial communities from boreal shield lake in IISD Experimental Lakes Area, Ontario, Canada - Sep2016-L227-8m | ecosystem: Environmental > Aquatic > Freshwater >... | reverse complement strand
GATCGGCGTAGCCACGGTCTCGATGCGGGAAGCCCTCCTGGAAATGATGCCGCTTGGCTTGCTCACAAAAAGGGAGCGGCAGAAGTGGGTAGTGGCGACATTCAGCGACGAGCGCATCGCGGAGATGCGGGAGTTCCGCGAAATGGTCGAAGTTTTCTCCCTGAGAAAGCTTCTTGTCGGCGGGCTGTCCGAGGAACATCGAGGGGCATTCATATCCAGCGAGACCGAGACCAAGCAGCTCGTCGGGCAGCAGCGTCCCTTGATCTCAAAAATCCTGGTCGTCGATCTTGGCTTCCACCGCCTCCTGATCGAGTCGGCCGGCAACTCGCTCCTCAAGGAGCGCGCCGGGTTCATCTACCTCATCATCGAGTTCCAGCTCATCAGCCCGTTCTACACGGTCGCCCAAGGCCGGCTTGGGTTGGGCCAGCACCTCCGGATCATCGACGCGATTTTGCACGGCGACCTGGCATCCGCCGAACGCGCCTTGATAGAGCATCTGCGATCCGCCGAGGACTTCATCTCCTCCATGGTCACCCAGCTCCGGTAAGAAGAGCTTCATGTCGGCCTTAGCTTGCTGGCGGCCGGCTCCGGATCCGGCTTGGGGAGACGCCGAATTGCCGGCGGAACTGTTTGGAGAGCTGGTATTCGTCGCCGATTCCGACCTCGGCGGCGACGGCTTTCATCGGGAGGTCGCATCTTAAAATGAGGTTGCGCGCCTCGTGCAGGCGGATTTGCCTTAGCTCCTCCATCGGCGTGCGTCCGGAGAGCCGTTTGAATTTCCGTACGAAGGCGAACCGGCTCATGCCCGCATGGCGGGCGACGTCGGCGAGCGAGAGTTTGTCGGCGAAGCGGGTCCTCATGTGGTTGCGTACCTTTTCGAGCCAGGCATCCTTCGGGCGGGCGAGGATCCAATGCAACTCCCGGATGATCATGTCGAGAAGCACGAGGCAATCCGCTCCGGGCCGGCCTTCGTTTTGATCGCGGAGCATCCAGCCGATCAGCTCGACCACGCGTCCCTCGGGATCCTGCACGTGCAGCGGGAGGGCGGGCAATATCCGATCGCAAGCAAAGCCGAGAAAGCAGGTGTTGACAGGATCATCCGGCTGAGAAATCTCCTCGTGAACCAGCCCAGCCTCATAAAAAAGGATGTCGCCGGCACGCGCGACAAGGTCGCCATGCCTTGTCTTTAGAAGCATCGAGCCGCTCTTCACGGCGATCAGCTCATGGAACGGATGGAAGTGGGGACGCAGGTACCAGCGGGGATTGGCAAGGAGCTCGCCGCAGCCGAGAAATTTCATTTGATCAATTTTCATGGGCAATAAATGACAAAAGAAAGCAACTCCTGCCATTGTTGGCAATGGCGGAGTCGGGTAAGCCTGTCCCCATGAAAAGCAACACAAAACTAAGGATCGGATTTATCGGCGTTGGTGGCATGGGCCAGTGCGCCCATTTGCGGAACTACGCGAGCCCCAGCATGGGAGAGGAATGCGAGGTCGTCGCGCTCGCGGAACCTGCCTGTCCAGTGCGCCGCTCTCAACATGAGCAATGTCCAGGTCCAGGGCCTGGTCGTCGAGGCCAGCTTCACGGGCGATCCCGAACTCGTCATGAACGCCGTCGCCATGGACCCGCTCACCGCCTCCGTTCTGACCCTGCATGAAATCCGCGAGATGGTCGCCGAGATGCTGGCCGCCGAGGCAAATTGGCTCCCGCAGTTCGCCGGAAAAAAACTCCGCCCCGCCCCGGCCATCAGCATCCCCAAGGATGTGAAACGCGCCGAAGTGCCGGTCGATCCCGCCCTCGCGATTGCCACCCGGTTCATGAAACTCGCCGGAGCGTGATCTTGCGTCAACGTTGTGCCGATCGCGGCGGGCGTGAAGACGAAGAAGTTCGGGAGTGGCCGAGCTGGGAATAGTATTTCTTAGCGAATAAGCGGATGCCGCCCACCTCCGCAGCGACACTGAGGAACACCGGGCGTGGGCAATGCACAGGATTGTGAATTGAAGGCTACAAGTCCAACAAGTCTCGAATGGCCGTTTTCACCATTTGAAACTGAGCCTCTGACAGCCTTCCGAGTCGCGCAGAAAGGCGTTTTCTCCTCACCTTGCTGCAGGAACCACATTAATCACGGCCTCCCGATCATGCTTGAGATTTCGCCGGGCGCTGGCAATAATAACGACCAATGAATGCACCATCCATCAAACGCAACGCGCTGCTCACTCTGTCCCTGCTCCTCATCCCCACGCTGGCTCATGCCCATGTTGGGATTGGTGAGACGAGTGGATTTCTGCACGGAATGGGCCATCCGCTGACCGGCATCGACCACATCTGCGCCATGGTCGCGGTCGGGCTTTGGGCCTCGCAGATGGGCGGGCGTTCCCTCTGGCTTGTTCCACTGACTTTTCTTTTGGTTATGGCCACTGGGGGACTGCTCGGGATGAGCGGCATCACACTGCCTTTCGTGGAGCAAGGCATCATAGTCTCCGTTCTGACTCTGGGGGTCTTTATCGCCGCCGCCATACGCCTGCCCCTTGTGGCCAGCGTGGCCCTCGTCGGCCTGTTCGCTTTGTGTCACGGTCATGCCCACGGTTCGGAAATGCCCTCTTCCGTCTCCGGGCTTCAATTCGCGATGGGATTTGTCCTTGCCACCACCATTTTTCACACGCTCGGGATCGGTCTCGGAGTCGCCATGCAAAAGCAGGGCAGGCCAATGGTTGTGCGCTTCGCGGGTCTGGCAATCATCTATTGCGGAGCCTGTCTCTGACAGGCTCGCGATGGGCCTGAAAAAACAATCGGGCCGGAGAGATTTGAACTCTCGACCTCTTGAACCCCATTCAAGCGCTCTACCAAGCTGAGCCACGGCCCGTTGCGGAGCGGATACACTTGCCCGGGCAGGGGAGGGATTCAAGAACGAATTTTGAACGAAGAGGGAATCGTTGTTGCGGGATGCGAATCGAGCGGGTAGGATCCGCACCCACACAAAACCGATATGCGCAAAAAAATCATCGCAGCGAACTGGAAAATGAACATGACCGTCAGCGAAACGGAGAGCTTTTTGGAGAGCTTCCGGCTGGACATCGAGGAGGTGAACGGAGTGGAGATCGTGATCGCGCCGCCATTCACGGCGCTGGCGAAGCTTTCCGAACTTCTCGGCGGGTCGCAGAAGATCCGCCTCGGCGCGCAGAACATGTATTTTGAAACATCCGGCGCATTCACCGGGGAGATCAGCCCGGCGATGCTGCGCGAGCTGTTCGTCCGCTACGTGATCCTGGGCCACAGCGAGCGCCGGCAGATTTTCGGGGAAACCGACGCGCTGATCAACAAGAAGGTTCATGCGGCCCTGGCATCCGAATTGAAGCCGATCCTTTGCGTTGGCGAGACGCTGGCCGAGCGCGATGCCGGAAAAGAGAAAAAAGTTCTGGAAGCCCAGCTCAAGGGAAGCCTCGCGGGTGTCACCGCCGAGCAGGCGCTCGACATGGTCATCGCCTACGAGCCGGTGTGGGCGATCGGGACCGGGCGGAATGCGAGCCCCGAGCAGGCGCAGGACGCCCACGCGCACGTCCGTGCGGTGCTCGCCTCGCTCACCAACGCCGAGACGGCCGATAAAGTCCGCATCCAATATGGCGGGAGTGTCAAGCCGGCGAATGCCGCCGTGCTTCTCGGCCAGCCGGATATCGATGGCGCCCTCGTGGGCGGGGCGAGCATGGAACCGCGCAGCTTTTCCGAGATCGTCAAAGCAGCGGTGGCCGGCTGATGCGCGGATTCCTTCCGGGCATCGCGGCGGCAGCTTCTCATGGATATTGTCTATTTTGATCTCGAGACCCAGCGGACGGCGAACGATGTCGGCGGCTGGGATAAAAAGCACGAGATGGGGATGTCGGTCGGGGTCACCTACAGCACGGCAGACTGCCGGTATGAGATTTTCCCGGAGAGCCGGGTGCAGGATTTGATCAGCCGGCTCCGGCGGGCCGACCTGGTGGTCGGCTTCAACATCCTGCGATTCGATTACGAGGTGCTCATGGCCTACACGATCCTTTCGCTGCCCGATCAGCTCCGGACGCTCGACCTGCTCGTGGACATTGAAAAGACGCTCGGCCACAGGCTGAAGCTCGACGACGTCGCTCTGGGCACGCTCGGCGTGGGAAAGTCCGCCGAGGGGCTCGATGCCATCCGCTGGTTCCGCGAGGGAAAAATGATGGAGATCGCGGAATACTGCTGCTTCGACGTGAAGGTGACGAAGCTGGTCCACGAATACGGGGCCGCGCACAAGGAGCTTTTTTTTAACGACCGGTTCGGACGGAAACAGAAGATCGAGATCGCCTGGAGCGCATGATCCAGCCGCTCAAATCGCCGAAGACGCACTGGTTTCTTTACTGGGTGGATCTGGAGGAGCCACTGCCGGTGCGGCAGGACTGGTTTTTGCCGACCATCATCATCGTTTGCGACGAATCGGGCACCCCGGTCGCCCCTCCGGAAATCCTCGAGGAGCTCGACCAGGCAAGGATCGAAACCTTCCTCTACAAGACGTTCGAGCAGCTGGGAACCCCCGACCGGCTTTCGGTCGCGGCGAGCGACGACTGGGACGCCGAGGACTGGCAGAATTTTTCGGCGGACTGCAAGCTCGACATCCGGCTGCAGACATTCGACCGCCGCACGCCCGAAGATCTCCGCGCGCTCACCAAGACGCTCGTCATGCGTGTGGGCCGCGAATCCCAGGGGCCGGCGCAGGCGCGCGACATGGCGCGCGGGCTCGTCCGGACGGCGCTACGCGTGCGTTCGCAGGCAAAAAAATCCGCCCTCCTGAAGCTGGCCGCCGCACGGGATCCCGACTGCGCGGCCGCCGCGGTCGAGCTGGCGGATCTGGATTTTCAAGCCGGCCATTTCAAGGCCTGCCTGCTCGCCTACGAATCGGTCGCGGAGCGCGAGGCCCCGAAGTGGCCCGCCGGGGCATCGTGGTGGACCGACACCGGGACCCGTCCCTACCTCCGCGCCCTCTACGGGAGCGCGATGACCCAGTGGCATCTCGGCCAATACCTGCCCGCGGCCGCTACGCTCGAGGATCTGCTCGCCCTCAACCCGAAGGATCACCAGGGAGCGAGGTTTCTGATCCCGCTGCTGGATCTCCTCGCGGAGTCGCCCGAGCGCGCCGCCGCATTTTTTCAAAGATACGAAAAAAAGTATCCCGGAGATTTTTCCGAGCCCTCGTTTTTGTTCGGCTGGGCGCTGTGCCTGTCGTTCGAGGGCCACGAGGCGGAGGCGCGGAGAAAATATGCGGAGGGGATTTTGAAAAACGTGTATATGGCCCCGATGCTCCTCGAGCAGGACGAGCCCCCGCGGGCGATCTGGTTTCCGAACGACCGGGCGGAGCCGGGCTACGCGGCGGAATTCGTCGAGTCGTATGCGGTGCTGTGGGATCGCGAGCCGGGGGCGCTGCGCCTTCTCCGGGAGGTCTGGCAGGAACTCCTGCCGCGGCTCGAAGGCATCGTCCGCCACCGCGAGCAGATGATGGATTTTCAGGACCAGCGGTTCGAGCCGGATTACAAAAACGCCTGGCAGGAACTCGTCCGGAAGGACGACGCCCTCGCGAAGCCGTGAGCGGAGGGTTTTTGATCCCGGTCACGATCCGGCCCAAGAATAAAAGATTCGTTCTTTTCAAATCCCATGGCTCTGGTAGGAGCAATGGCTCGCGCAAGACGGCAGCGCACATCAAACCAATAAAAATACGATTATGAGCAACAACAAAAAATTCCGGGCGGGGGTCCTGTTCGGCGACGAGGTGAAGGCGGTTCTGGATTATGCGAAGGCGAACGAGTTCGCGCTTCCGGCGGTGAACTGTATCGGGACCGACACGGTCAATGCGGCGCTGGCAGCCGGGCGCGAGGTGAACTCGCCGATGATGATCCAGTTTTCCAACGGCGGGGCGCAATTTTTCATCGGCAAGGGCGTGAGCAAGGAGAACCAACTCGGGCCGATCCTGGGCGGGATCGCCGGCGCGCACTATGCGGATGCGGCGGCGAAAGCCTACGGGGTTCCGCTGATCCTGAACACCGACCACTGCGCGAAGAAGCTTCTGCCGTGGGTGGACGGGATGCTCGAGGCCGGCGAGGAGCAGTTCGCGAAGACCGGGAAGCCGCTCTACAGCTCGCACATGCTCGACCTTTCCGAGGAGCCGCTGGAAGAGAACATCGCGATCTGCGCGAAATACCTCGCGCGGATGAGCAAGATCGGCATGACCCTCGAGATCGAGCTCGGCGTCACCGGCGGAGAAGAGGACGGCGTGGACAATTCCGACGTGGACGAATCCCGGCTCTTCACGCAGCCGCACGAGGTCGCCGAGGCCTACGAGGTGCTCAGCAAAATCAGCCCGAACTTCACGATCGCGGCCGCCTTTGGAAACGTGCATGGGGTTTACAAGCCGGGCAACGTGAAGCTCAAGCCGGTGATCCTGAAAAATTCGCAGGACTTTATCGTGAAGAAATTTGGCACCGGTCCGAAGCCGGTGAGCTTTGTTTTTCACGGCGGGTCCGGATCCTCGCGCGAGGAGATTCGCGAGGCGCTCAGCTACGGCGCGATCAAGATGAACCTCGACACCGACCTGCAGTGGGCGTTCTGGGACGGAGTGCGCGGCTACGAGGCGAAGAACCGCGATTTCCTCCAGGGCCAGATCGGCAACCCGACCGGCCCCGACGCGCCGAACAAGAAATACTACGATCCGAGAACCTGGCTCGGCGCGGGCGAAGCCACGTTCACCAAGCGGCTGGTCGCCTCGTTCGAGGATCTCAACTGCATCGGGCGCAACGCCGGCTGACAGCGCGCGCCGCGGAATTTGCGGGGGGAACTTCATGGAGCAATTTGAAAGCTTCCGCGCGTCGTCGCTCTTTTGCACCAAGTGCAACCGGGCGATGGCCGTGCGCGAAAAGCTGCTGCTCGTTCTCCCGGGCAAGGAAATCTACGACTACCTCTGCACCGGCTGCGCCGAATCGCTCGGCCAGCGGGAAGTGATCGAAGGCCGGCGGCCTGCCGCCATGCCGGCACGGCACGTGCGCCGAAGGCATCCGGGAGGCCATTGATCCGGTTCCGCAACCTTGCTGAGACCCGCACGCCGGACGGTTCGCGCTTCTCCCTGCACGAGCACGACGGGGAGTATTTTCTCAAGCTCAACGGGCGCCAGCTCATGGGGTCGAACTCCACGGTCTCCGAGCGTCGCCTGGCCGACCTGGCGTGCGCCTTCCGCAAGCCACTGGACGCACCTGCCATCCTCATCGGCGGGCTGGGCCTGGGGTTCAGCCTCCGCCGCGTGCTCGAGCTGTCGGGGCCGAAGGCATTCGTGCAGGTGGCCGAGCTCCTTCCCGAGGTCGTCACATGGAACCGGCAGTTTCTCGCCGCCCTCAACGGAAATCTTCTCGACGACCCGCGAGTCGAGGTCGTCGCCGCCGACGTTTTCGACAGCATCAAAAAATCCCCCGGCCGGTTCGATGCCATCCTCCTCGACGTGGACAACGGTCCCACCTCGTTCGTGCAGGCAAAAAACTCCCGTCTCTACAACGGCAGCGGCATCGCACTGATCCGGCGGGCGCTTCGTCCCGGCGGGCGGGTTGCGTTCTGGTCCGCCGAACGGGAGCCCGCCTTTCTGGCCCAGCTCTCGCGATCCGGCTTCACGGCCAGCGAGTTCGAGGCGAAGGCCAGCGAGCGCGCCAAGCGCGCCGCCCACCGCATCTACGTTGGCGAGGTGGCGCGGGAGGCCCTCACTTCTCGATGATCTTCATGTCATCGATGTAGAGGACACCCGACCCCGGCGCGAGGTTGAAGACGAGGCTTGTCCTCCAAAAGAAACGAAGGGTGGCGTCGGGTACGTCGAGCGCGAGCGCGGCGAGATCCTTGCTCGCAAACTTCACGGAAAATTCCCCCTTCACCTCGCTCCACACAGGACCCGGATTGAAGGAAATAATCGTTCGCTTGTCCTCGCGGACTTTGTTTTCTAATCTTTTGACGGCCCCGCGCTCGCCGCGCACGAGCTTTGCGGCGCTCAATTCCTTCTCGACTATCAAAATAATTTCGACCGCCGCGTCGGTGACCTTGCTCCCTTTGACTCTCATAGAAAACGCGTAGGTCTTGTTGTTTTTGAGCGGCTTCGCTCCGTCCTGCCAGAGATGGAAATAGCTGGCGGGCGCCCCGTGATCCTCCCATCCCCTGTAGGGCTCATGGCTCACCAGGGCGGCGATTTTGTCCGTGCCCTTTTTCCATTCGGCAAAAGCGGGCGAGTAGTCGGACGGTGCCGCCATGATTTTGTTCGGGTTCGGGACGTATCCCGCTTTGAGGCAGCCCTTGCCCTCGGGGGGCTTCGCCTCCGGGTCGGCGTCCTCTTTCACCACCGTGAAAAAGCCGCAGAAGTTCCCGCGGGCGAGTCCGGAATCGCATTCCCAGCCGGACGGGACGCTGAACGCGGGCGTCCCGGCGTCGCCCTTGATATCGACGGGTGCGGCGAACTTCGGCTCGGTCTTGGTTCCCGTGTTGAGGGACATCGCGATCTTGCCGGAGGACTTTCCGAAAACGAGGTCGAAGAGCCCGTCGCCGTTCATGTCGGCTGCGGCGATCGTGGCGATGCCACCCCCCGAGAGCAGGCCGGTCGCGGTGGCCGCGGCCATCGGATCTTTCTTCGCATCTGCCGGCGTGGTTGCGGCTGGCGTGGTTGCGGCTGGCGTGGTTGCGGCTGGCGCGCCCCCGGCCGGGATGAACGAGTCAAAGGCGAGCGTCTCGCCGGGTTTCCAGGATTTTCCGCTGTTCAAATAGACGGCCACCTTCCCGGTGCGCTCGGTGACGAGGAGATCCATTTTCCCGTCGCCGTTGTAATCCACAATGCACGGGGTGAGCTGTTCGAGGCCCATGCCGTAGGCCAGCACGCTCGTGTTGTTTTCTTCGAAGACCGGCTTGGAGCCGCCTCCCTGGTTGAGAAGGAGGTGGATGCTGTTGGCCGAGTAGGATCCTTCCCCGACCAGGATGTCGTCCTTGCCGTCGTGGTTCCAGTCCCAGGTGACCGGCGCGAAGAGGTTCCCCCACTTCTTCAGCGAGTCCTTCATCGTCGGAACAAGCACCTGGGCGATGCGCGACGGCTGGCGGAACTCAGGGCGCGCCCCCGAAGCGTTCGGCAGGAGCATGAGCTCACCGAGATAATTTCCCACCAGCAGATCTTTTTTTCCCGAGCGCGCGAGGTCGGTCATGTGGATCCGCTGCCCTTTTCTCACATGCTCGAATCGAAGGAGATTGCCGGCGGCATCCTTCAGGCCGCGCAGGGCCTGCAGCGTCGGGTCGGCGGGATCCACGCGGGAGAGAAAAATCGAAGCCAGCTCGCCGGTGGTGAACTTCGGCTCGGTTTTTGTGCCCGAGTTGAAATAGATGTGGAGGTAGCCGACCGGATCCATCGCCACGATATCCGGGAGCTGGTCGCCGTTCATGTCGGCGATCGAAACCGAGACCGGCATCGCGAGATCCTCGATCGTGCCCCCGGTCGTGAGCACCGGCAGCGTGGCGCGCTCGCCGGCCAGCACCCCCGCCGTATCCACCCCGTCCCACAAATTTTCGCGGCGGAAGCCGGTCTCGAAACCCGGGTTGGCCAGCATGTTCTTCGGAGCGGCCGGAGGAGTTTGGGAATAGACGGGCCCGGCAGCGCCCGCAAGGACGCCGGAGAGGAGGAGCGTGAGAAAACGCATGGTGTTGTATATTTGCTCGATACGCGGGCGATGAGCAATCAATTTTCCGGCATCAATTTTCCGTTTAAAGCAGGTGCAGCGGATCCACGTCCACGGCGACGAAAACATCTTCCGGCATCGGCAGCGAGTCGAGCACGGAGCGGGTGAGCCGGGCGAGGGCCATCGAGGACGGGCCGCGGAGCGCGACCTGGAACCGGTAGTAGGTTTTGGCCCGCTCCAGCGGCGCGGGCGCCGCCTCGCCGACGACGACGCCTGCGGGCGCGGCGGCCTTGAGCTTCCGGGCGAGGGTCTGCGCCGAGAACTCCGCGCGCTCGCGCATCGTCCCGCGCAGCGTGATCAGCACCATGCGCCCGAACGGCGGGTATCCGAACTGACGACGGAATTCCATCTCCTGCTCCATGAACCCCTCGTAATCGTGGTGCCGCGCAAACTGGATGGACGGGCTGAACGGCGTGAACGTCTGCACGAGAACCTCGCCTTCCATCTCGCCGCGCCCCGCCCGCCCGGCGACCTGCGTGAGGAGCTGGAACGTGCGCTCGCCGGCGCGGAAATCCGGCATGTGGAGACCGAGGTCGGCGTTCACGATCCCGACGAGCGTGACATTCGGAAAATGCAGCCCCTTGGCGATCATCTGCGTGCCGACCAAAATATCAATTTTCCCCTCCTTGAACGCCCCGAGCGTCTCGCGGTAGGCCTCCTTGCGGGTCATCGAATCCGCATCCATCCTCGCAATCCGGGCTTTCGGAAAAATCCGTCGGACCGCCTCCTCGATTTTTTGGGTGCCGACCCCCGCGTGACGGATCCCGGGATCCCGGCATTTCGGGCAGGCCTTCGGGGCGCGCGACGAGTGCCCGCAGATGTGGCAAACGATCCGCTCGGCGGCGCGGTGGTAGGTCAGCGAGACGCTGCAGTCCGGGCACTCGCAGACGTGCCCGCACGCCTCGCAGAGCATCGAGGTCGAGAACCCGCGGCGGTTGAGAAAAAGGATCACCTGCTCGCCCTTGGCCAGGCGCCCCTCGATCGCATCCTTCAGCGGGAGCGAGAGCAGTCCGCCCTCGGGCGACTGCCGCGCTTTCTGCCGGAGGTCGAGCACGCGCACAACCGGCATCCGCTTGTCGTCCACCCGCTGGTCGAGCCGCACGAGCCGGTATTTTCCGGTCTGCGCGTTGTGCCAGCTCTCGAGCGAGGGGGTCGCGCTGCCGAGCAGGACGGCCGCACGCTCTCGGTGCCCGCGGAGCACCGCCATGTCGCGGGCGTTGTAGCGCGGCGCCTCGTCCTGCTTGTAGGAGTTCTCGTGCTCCTCGTCCACGATGATGATCCCGAGGTTTTCCAAGGGCGCGAAAATCGAGCTGCGCACGCCGATGACGATCCGCGCCGCGCCGCTGTGGATCTTATGCCACTCGTCGTGGCGCTCGCCCTCCGAGAGGTGGCTGTGAAGGACCGCGATCTTTTCCTGGATATCCGAGAACCGGGATTTGAAGCGCTCGACCGTCTGCGGGGTCAGCGCGATCTCGGGCACGAGGACGAGCGCCGTGCGCCCGCGCTCGACCGCCTGCCGGATCGCCCGGAGGTAGATCTCGGTCTTCCCCGATCCCGTGACCCCGAAGAGAAGAATCGGCGTGCCGGGGGTTTCCATCGCCGCCTCGACCGCCCGCATCGCCGCCTCCTGCTCGGCGTTCAACGTCACGCCCGCCGAAGCAACAAATTTTTCGGCATACGGATCGCGTGCGACGACCGCGGATTCGATGACGACGAGGCCGCGTTTCTCGAGCGCGCGGAAGACCCCCTCCGCGACGGCGGCCTGCCCGGTGGCGGCGGCGACCGCGACCGGCCCGCCGGCCTCGATCAGCACGCGGAGCGCGTCGGCCTGGCGCGGCGCACGCTTCTCCAGCGCGGCCAGCTCCTCTTCCGAAATCTCCCTCGCGAGCCGCGCGGTGTTCCGCCGCTTCTCGGCCACCTTCCCGTCCCGCACCGCCACCGGCAGCACGCTGCGGACCGCCGTCTCGACCGGACAGCAGTAGTAATCCGCCATCCACCGCGCCAGCTCGAGCAGGGCCGGACGGATCATCGGCTTCGCGTCGAGCAGCCCGGCCACATCGCGCACCCCCCGGACGCCCGTCTCCTCAAGAACCTCGATCACCGTCGCCGTGAGAAGACGCGTGCGCACCGGCACGCTCACCCGCGAACCCGCCGCGATGGATGACTCAAACCCCTCCGGAACACGATAATCCAGAAGCCGCCCCGCAGCCTGATCCGGAAGCACGCGCACATACATCCCGCAGATTATTCCCTGCCGCGCCCGCGATGTCACTCACGGCTTGGCGGCGAGCCCTTCTTTTCCGTCTTGCCTTCGTGTTCCGGCCTCGAACGCCGCGCTTGTGAGCCGGGCGGTTCTGTGCCAGTCTCCACAAAGCACCAAGGCTCATCTCTGAATCAACCGGAACAAAATCAAACGAAGAGAGGCCGATGGGGGGGCATTTCGGTAGAGGCGCTCGTTACCATCGGCGCCTGTTGTGTGCTCATCGTGCTCGTGGTGGTAGCCATGCGGGACAAGAAGGTGCGGCTCCGGCTTCGCCTGCCGGCGGCCTCTCCATCGTCGGCCGCCTCCGCCACCCCCGCGCCATCCGTTTCCGCCACGCCATCCGCCACACCCGCGCCGGCTATTTCCGCCACAGACATTCAATCGCTTTTCACCCAGGGCCGCGCGGAGAGTTCCTTGATCGCTCCGGTGGGCGCGCGGCCAACATACGCCGACATCGACTTTGCACAGCCGTCCGGCTACCGCGAGATCCGCGAGGCCGACCTCGGCAGGATCTACTCGTCCCTGCCAAAGAAAAACCGGCGCGCGCTCGCGAGGGTGGCCGAGATCGGCGGCTTCCGGACATCGGAGGACATGGCAAGGTCGTTCGGCTACCAATCGGTGGATCAAATGCTCTGGAGCTGGGATCAGACGATCCTCGAGAGCCCGAGGTTTTCACCGAACGCCTTCGGAACCAACGCCCCCCCCGTGGTTCCGTCCGGATACTGAGCCAGCCCCGGGATTTTATTTGCAGCGACTTACCGGACGCTTGCGCGGTTTGAGATCGCGCGCTCGGCGGCTTCGGCGTCGGCAGGGGTGTCCACGCCGGGGGCGGCGGATTTTGCGCGGACGACACGGATTTTCGCGCCGTGTTCAAGCGCGCGGAGCTGCTCGAGCTTTTCGGATTTCTCGAGCGGGGTCTGCCGGTGTTTGACGATGCCGAGCAGAAATTTCCGGCGGTAGGCATAAATTCCGATGTGGCGGAAGCGGGCCGGGCGGGCGTCGCCGTCGCGGTCGCAGGGGATCGGGCAGCGGGAAAAATAGATCGCGTATCCGGCGGTGTCCATGACGACCTTGACGCAGTTCGGGTTGTCGATTTCCCCTGGGGCCAGCGGGCAGGCGGCGGTGGACATCTGGGCGAGAGGATCGGCTCGCAGCGCCTCGATGACGCGCCCGGCGAGCCGGGGGTCGAAGAACGGCTCGTCGCCCTGCACGTTGAGAAGGATGTCGGCCGCGGGCAGGTTCCTGGCGGCTTCAGCCAGGCGGTCGGTCCCGCTGGGATGCCTTGAGGAAGTCATCGCGACCTCCGCGCCGAACGCTCGCGCGGCTTCAAAAATCCGGACGTCATCGGTGGCGATGAGGATCTGGTCCGCGCCCTTGACGCGGGAGCACCTCTCCCAGACGTGCTGGATCAGCGGTTTGCCTGCGATCGGGTGCAGGGGCTTGCCGGGGAAACGGGTCGAGCCCCAGCGGGCGGGGATGACGATGACGGTGCGGGACATGGCCGTATTTGAAGCACGGAGGGCGCGGAGAACACAGAGGAAAATCGCAGCGGGCCGGATATTCGGAGTTGAGCGGACGGCCCCCGCTCGGGCATGATGCGGGCTGTGATCCGCATCCTTGTCGCCGTCCTGCTCGCCCTGGCGGTCATCCTTGGGCAGCTGTTTTATGGCGGCCTGATGCGGACGGTGTTCAGCATTCCCAGCTACGGGCTTGTTGCGATGGCCGGGGTGCTGGGCGCGGCCGCGCTTTTCTGGCGGCGCGCCGTGCCTCCGCGTCCGGGCCCGCTCGCGGCGACGCTCGTTGCGGCCGGTTATCTTTTCTGGCGGTCGGTGCATTCCCCCGGCCAGGACCTCTCGGTATTCTACACGTTCCTGATCGCCGCCTGCACGGCGGTTTACTGCCTGTTCGCGTGCGTGCTGACGACCCCCTCGTCGCGGTATGTTTTTGTTTCGCTGCTTTTCGCGGCGGCGCTCGGGCAGGTTCTTGTCGCGGCGATCCAGTTCACATCGCCGGCTCCCTATCGGCCACTGCCGTGGTTCAGCGAGCAGCTCCGGGTCTGGTCTCTCCAGCCGGCCGGAAGCTACTCGAGGGGGAGCGGATTTTTTCTCAGCGGCAACCACCTGGCCTGGTTTCTGAACATCATGGCGTTCTTCGCGCTCGGGATCGCGAGTCTCGGGCGCTGCGCGGTTTGGACGAAAGTCCTTTCCGCCTACCTGGCGGCGGTCTGCGTGGCCGGCACCGTGCTCACGCTCAGCCGCGCCGGGATGATCGGGCTGTGCGCCGGCACGATTGTTTTTCTGATCCTGAGTCTCTTCGCTCTCGGCATCGGGGCGAGGGACCGCCGGATTGTTGTTCTGCTGATCACCCTTGCGGCCGTGACGGCAGGGCTCGCCGGCGGGTATTTTCTGTTTTCCGAAAGCGTGACCGTGCAGGCGCGAATGAGCACGATCACCGAAGACACCTACCGCATGGCGCTCTGGCCAGCGGCCCTGAGGCAGGCGCAGCTCGAGCCGCTGACCGGGACCGGCGCCGGATCGTTCACGCAGCTTTCGCGCCGCCTCCGGGACTACAACTCGGATTACGACGACACGTTCGCCCACAACGACTGGGCGCAGACGGCGTCCGACTTTGGGTTCATCGGCCTCGTCCTCGTGAGCGGGATGTTTCTCGCGAACTGGAGGTCCGGGTTTTCCGGTTTTGTCGCCGCGCTTCGGCAGCGCATGGCCGTCTCGAGCCGCCCGCAGAGCAACTCCGCGGCATTAACGATGGGCGCGCTCAGCGCCCTCGCCGCCTGCGCGGCCCACGCGTTTTTTGATTTCGACATGCAGCTCCCGCCCAATGCCCTGCTCGCCGCTGCCTGCGCGGGAATGCTCGCCAACCCGGGGATTTCCATGGGCTTCCGGAGAGGCTGGGCGCCGCGCTGGCTCGGCGGGCTGGCGGCCTGCGCGGCCGGCTTGTTCCTCTGCCACCTCCTGGAAAAATCCGCACGGGCCGAATGGCAGGTGCTCAAGGCCGAAAACGCCCTTGTTCTTTGCGATGCGCCGGCCGCCATCGTGGAGGCCGAGGCGGGCCTCGAAGCCGCTCCCAACCACTCCCGGCTCCGCCGGTTTCTGGGCGAAGCCCTCCTGCAGACCGCGGCGTCATCCGGCGACCCGCGCGAGACGCTCGTCCGCGCGGCTTATCATTTACGCCGCTCGACCGAGCTCGACCGGGAGGAACGCTGGAACCAGCTCATGCTCGGGATCTCGCTTTCCCGCCTCCGGAAATTCGAGCCCGCCGCGGCCGCCCATATCGAAGCGATCCGCCTCGACCCCGGAACCGCGGCCCCCCAGGAATACCGCGCGCTCTTTCTCGAGGGGGCCGGAAAAACGCCCGAGGCGATCCGCGCTTACGAAGTCAGCCTCGTCCTTCCCGGGACAAGCTTTGCCAGCCAGCGTCTGAAAGCGCTGCGCCTGAAGGCCGCGGCCACGCCGAATTAGCGCTCCTTCCCATCGGCAACGCTGGAGAAACCCGTGGGATCGCTGCCGGGGGTTCGCGCCGGGACCGCCCGTTTTTTTACACCTCGAAGAACGAGCGGAGCTTCCCGAGAAACCCGGCCTGATAGCTGCTTTGGGTCGTCTGGTTTCCGCTGCCGGCAGCCTCGGCGACCAGTCCCTCGTTTGCCATGCGTCGCCGCGCGAGAAGCTCGCTCAGCGATTCAAGGAGGTCCGGGCTTGCGCTGATGATCGGCGCGAGCGTGGACTTCTGCACCTCGACCGCAAGGCAATCCTCGAGGGCGAGAATCGTCGCGGTGCGCGCTTCGCCGGTCAGCACGGAATTTTCTCCGATGCAGGCGTCCGGCCCGAGGACGGCGACCGGCGTGCGCGTGCCGCGCGACTTGATCCAGACCTCCGCGCGCCCACTCACCAACACATACATCGGCCCGGCTTCCGCACCCTGCCGGATAATGCACTCCCCGTGCCCGAAACGGACGATCCGGCTGCCCTCCACGATTTTTTCAAGCTGCGCGGACGAAAGGACCGGAGCAAAAACCGCCTTCTGGATCGAGGCGCGGATGTGATCCCTATCCTCGACGTGCGGTTCCTGCTTCTCGAGATGGAGCTGGTGCTGGATCGGAAACGGGATGGCAATATTGTGACGGCGGAGCGCATACCAAAGCGTGGTCCGAATATGGCTGTTCGCGGGGTTGTAATGCGAATGGTCGTCGAGCCAGAACCGCAGCTCGTAGATGACGCTCCAGGCCGCGAAGTCCTTGAGGAAAACATCCGGCGCGGGATCGCGCAGGACGAACGGACAGTCGAGAGCGGCCTCGGCGAGTATTTTTTTCACCAGGCTGGGAGGCGCGCCGTATTCGAGACCGATGTCGATCCTCAGGCCATGGGCCTTGGACGGATGATTGTAGTTGATGACCGTCTGCTTGGTGATGCTGCTGTTCGGGATGTCCAGGCAGATGGCGTCGGTCGTGCTCAGCCGGGTGGACCGCCAGTTGATCTCAACAATTTTCGCGTGATGCCCGTCCACGAGCAGCCAGTCGCCCGCTTTGAACTGTCCGCCGAAATAAATCGCGAACCCGCTGAAGATATTCCCCAGCGTATCCTGGAGCGCGAGGCCGAGCACGATGCCGATGATCCCCGCGCCCGCCAGGAGGCCGGGAACTTTTTGCCCGTAGATGAATTGGAGGACCGCCAGAACGGCCCCGACAATGATGCCGATCGAAACGAACTCCCCGAGGAACTTCGGCACCTGCGCGACCTCGCCGCTCCGTGGCAGTCGGTCAAAAAAATAATGCCGCACGAACCCGACCAGCACGAAAGCACCCGTGATGACCAGCGCCGCCCGGATGTGCTGCTCGCCGGGGATCGGCACCTCGGGTAGAAGCGTCGGAAGATAGAGCGCCGCCGCGAGGCAGAACGCATGGTAAACCCAGCTCAGCGGGAGCCGGAACCGCCGCTTCAGCGCCCGGCCGCCGAAGAGCATCGCGAGGTAAATCGCCAGCGCGCACCCGAGATAAATTCCCGCGATATGGGTGAAGCGGAGGCCGCTGTCGAGGAGGTTCCGGAAGGCTCCGGGCGCCTGCGCCAACAGGAGATCAATGGCTTGCATGGCAGCCAGCTTTAGAGAATTCCGGCCAGCCTGGCAACTCCGCCGTTGCCACTCCGCCGTTGCCAATGATCGCGGACAGCTTCCTCATTCGCCCGCGTGGCGTCCCATGAACCAGGAGATCGCGATGCAGATTTCGTAGAGGATATACATGGGGGCGCCCATGAGCACGAGCGTAAGGACATCGGACGTCGGGGTGATGATCGCGGCGAAGATGAAAATGATGACGAGCGCGAACGCGCGCGTCCGGCGGAGCAGCGCGTAGTCCACGATCCCCAGCTTCACGAGGAGGAGGACGGCAAGCGGAAGCTCAAACGCAAACCCGAAGGAGATCACAAACTGGGTCGTGAATGAGTAGTATTCGCGGACCGTCCAAGTCGGTTTCCAGTGCATCGCCTGGGCGTCGGCGAAAAAGAATTCGAGCGTTTGCGGGAGGACGACGAAATAGCTGAACGCGACCCCGCCGAGGAACAGCCCGAACCCGACGACGGACGCCGGGTAGAGCATCCGCTTCTCCGGGGGAGTGAGCGCCGGAAGGACGAACTCCGCGAGAAAAAGCAGCAGGAACGGAAGCGCGAGGATGACCCCTCCGTAAAAGGCCAGATCCAGGGAGATCGTGAACGAGTCGGCGACTCCGAGCGACTGGAGGTTCGCGGCGCGCGCGGGATCCACCGCGATCAGCGGGCGCTGGACGATGGTCGCCAGCTCGCTGCGGAATACAAAGCAGAGCGTCATCGCGACAACGAGGGCGATCGCCGCCTTGATCAGCATCGTGCGCAGATCCTCCATGTGCGACAGGAACGGCTTCGCCTCGTCGCGCATCTCGCGGAAATGAAAAAACCGCTTCAGGCTCATGCGGGAAGGCGGGCCGCTTTCATCAGCCGAGGCGGGCGGTCCAGCGGGCGAGCTCTCGCGCGACGTTTTCCGGCGAGGGGGCGCCGGTGGCGCGGCGCGCGGCCATTGCGGCATCGATGTCGAAGTTTGCGGAAACCGCTTCCGGCGTCAGCAGCGGGGACGCCGCAAGGAATTCCGCAGGGTCGAGCTTGTCGAGCGGGGTGCCGAGCTCCTGCGCCCGGGCGACAAGCCGCCCGATGATCTCGTGCGCCTGGCGGAACGGAACCCCGCCCGCGACCAGACGGTCGGCCAGATCGGTCGCAAGCAGCAGCGGATCGGAGGCCGCAGCCCGCGCGCGATCCTCCCGCAGCCCTGCGGCGTTGAGCATTTCCGCAAAGATGGCCAGCGTGGAAAGGACAGTGTCCACCGAATCGAAGACCCCCTCCTTGTCCTCCTGCATGTCGCGGTTGTATGTGAGCGGCAGGCCTTTCATCGTGGTCAAAAGCGCGATGAGATTTCCGTAGAGGCGCCCGGTTTTTCCGCGTGCCAGCTCCGCGATGTCCGGGTTCTTCTTCTGCGGCATCAGGCTCGATCCGGTCGTGTGCCGGTCGCTCAGCTCGATGAACCCGAACTCCGCGGATGCCCAGAGGATGATGTCCTCGCTGAGCCGCGAAACATGCATGCCGAGGATCGCGAGCGCGGCCAGCAGTTCGCAGGCGAAATCCCGGTCCGCGACAGCGTCCATGCTGTTCGCCGTGACTTTTGAAAATCCGAGCTCCTCGGCGATCGCCCCGCGGTCGAGGACGAGCGTGGATCCCGCGATCGCGCCCGATCCCAACGGCATCGCATCCATCCGCGCCGCGCCATCGGCCACCCGCCCGGCATCCCGGTCGAGCATCTCCACATATGCCAGCAGATGGTGCGCGAAGAGGACTGGTTGCGCGCGCTGCAGATGCGTGTATCCCGGCATCACCGCCGACGCATGCCTCGCCGCCAGACCGGCCAGCGCCCGCTGCAGCCCGCGGATCCCCGCGCAAATTTCTTCGCAGGCCCCGAGCAGGTGCAGACGGAAATCCAGCGCGACCTGGTCGTTGCGGCTGCGGGCGGAGTGGAGCTTCGCGCCGGCCGCTCCGATCCGCTTCGTCAGAGCGGCCTCGATGTTCATGTGGACGTCTTCCAAATCCTCGCTGAACACGAATGCCCCCGATGCGATCTCCGCCCCGATGTCATTCAGTCCAGTGGCGATCCGGTCAAATTCCTCCGCGGTCAGGATCCCGGCCGCCGCCAGCGCGCGGGCATGGGCGATGCTCCCCCGGATGTCCTCGCGGTAGAGCCTCCAGTCGGTCGTGACCGATTGCCCGTAGGACTTGAGAAGCCCCGACGCCTCCTGCTGAAACCGACCTTTCCACATCATCGTGCCGCCCAGAATATCGGGCGCGAACGTCGAGTCAAGAAAGCGAAAAAGACCAGAGAACTACGGCAATGGAAAGCGGAGTGCCGTTGCTGCATTCCTGCCCTGG
>Ga0194053_10000969_pt1 | contig 19516 bp, 8 predicted proteins | sample SepL228m_MetaG_FD_161684 | JGI IMG/M metagenome (GOLD analysis project Ga0194053, IMG submission 161684) | Anoxic zone freshwater microbial communities from boreal shield lake in IISD Experimental Lakes Area, Ontario, Canada - Sep2016-L227-8m | ecosystem: Environmental > Aquatic > Freshwater >... | reverse complement strand
ACCATTCGTCTGCTCTCCAATCCGACATGCCGCTCCTGACGGAGCTTGGTTCTCGGGGGAGCGCCTCAGCTATAAACATGCCGCTCCTAACGGAGCTAAGCCCGACGGGCCGCCCCCGACAGATCTCCGTCAGGAGCGGCATCTTTATAGTGCCGCCGGGACACCACCATCTCCGTAGTGGCATGTTTATAGAAACGGACACCCAGGCGCTCAGATTTGAACAGGAGATAACAGAGATAACGGAGAGTTGGCTTGGCCGACTTGTCCGCCGGTGAGCGCCAACTGTATCCTTCACATCCCAGTCTTCCCCTCCTATCTGTCTGCTGCCCGCAGGCGTCATTTGCTTCCGATGCAAAGCAGGTGCTTCGCCGTGCGGATGAATAAGTGCCCGCGCGCCACCGCGATCGAGGAGCGCACTGGCCCCTCGTGCAGGGCGATGGTCGAAAGCACCTTGAATTCGTTCCCAGCGGCCAGTACAACCGCCGTGCCGCTCTCGCTCAAGCAATAGATCTTCCCATCAGCGCCGGTCGGGGAGGCTCGGAATATCTCCCGCACGCCCAGGTTCCCCTGCCACTTCGTTTCTCCGGTTTGCGGATCCCGGCAGGTCATGACCTGATGATCGCCATCCAGCACATACAGGCTCTTCTGGTAGATCAGAGGCGTGGTGCAATCGGTGGGAAAGTCTTTGGATTTCCATGCCAGGTGGGTGTCCGTGACCACTCCACGGCCACCGGCTTTGATGCCGATGACGGGGTCGCCGCGGGGCGCGCTGACGATCACCATGTTGCCAACAGTCACCGGGCACGGCACGTTTCGCCAATGCAGCTCATTGCGCGAGTTGAGCCCGCCGAACCGCCAAACTTCGGCGCCGGTCTCCGGATTGTGCGCCGTCAGATAATTGGCGCCCACCACCAGAATCTCCCGGCCGGGCGAGTTTTCGCATGGAATGGGTGTGCTATAGGATTCCGTGGATTCATTTACCGCGTCGGTCGGCCGCAATTGGCGCCAGAGCGTCTTCCCTGTCGCCGGCTCAAGGCAGAGCAGGAACGACTCACGGTTTGGGCGGCCATCGTGCGCGTGCGGGTATTCGGGCGGGACCGGATTCTGCTGGAGCGCCTGGACATAGAGTTTGCCCCGATAGAGCATCGGGCTCGACCCATACATCCACATGTTGGCGAACTTGCCGAACTCGGTCACCAGGTTCCGCTGCCAGAGCTGCTGGCCCGAGAAATCAAACGCCGTCAGCTCACCGGTGGCGAACATCACAATGACCCGCTGACCGTCCGTCACCGGCGACGGAGAGGCGGTATTGTTTAGACCCTCCTCGCGGTCGCCGGCCGCCACCACCTTTTGCCAGCGCACCTCGCCCGTTGCGCGATCGAGACAAATCAGCCGCAGCTCCTTCTTCGCGTCCGGGCTGGACACAAAAACCGAATCGCGCCAGATGACCGGGGTGGCAGCACTGGTACCGGGAAGCGGCGCGCTCCACGCCACGTTCTCCGTCCCGCTCCACTGGGTGGGAAGATTCGTCTCGGTGGTCGAGCCATCGAAAAAAGGGCCTCGCCATTGCGGCCAGTCTTCAGCCAGCGCACTGGTTGCGGCCAGAAGAGTGGCCCAAAAAAGGACGGATCGGGCTTTCATAAGTCGATTGTCTGTAAACCGCCGCCGGCCTCACGCCGAGTTTTAGATTCTTTGTTCATAGCGCAGCAATGCAAGCGGGAACGGCTCCGATTTGCAAGCCGTTTGGTCCCTTTTGACTTTTCGCCAGCATTGCCGCCGGTGCGGCCAGCAGCCCGGCGCATAAAGAAGGAAAAAGCCAGATCTGGATGCAGGCAAAGCTCGTCGTCACGTCCTGCAGTGTGCGTCACGACCGCCCTCCTGACAAGCGCGCGGTGACCAGTCGGAAATGCTGCTCGGCGTAGTTCCTGCCACCCGCGGCAGCCATCGAGCCGCTCAGTGGAGATTCTGCTGGCAGCCGCTCGGGCTGGAGATTAAGATGAAAAGGCCGTTCGATACGATACGACAGACACGATTCTGGATAACTTTATGAACGTTTCACGATTCAACCGCCGCGAGTTCTTGCACAGATCGTTGGCCGCCACCAGCACGCTGGTGCTCGGCACGAGCACTATCCTGGCCGCGCCAGGCGAGGCTGCTGCCAAGCGGACTGCGGCGGACCAGGTGGTGCTCGGCAAGACCGGCATCAAGACCAGCCGTCTGGGGATGGGTACCGGCAGCAACAGCGGGCAGGTGCAGCACGACCTGGGCCGGGAAGGGTTCAACGGTCTCGTGAAGTATGCTTATGACCAGGGCATCACCTCTTTCGACAGTTCGGAGAGCTACCAGACGTTCGAGTGGCTCGGCGGGGCCGTCAAAGGGTTGCCGCGCGAGAAGCTGTTCATTCAATCCAAAATCCCGGGCCAGCCGCAGAACGTGCTCGAGGTCATTGATCACCATCGCAAGGTGTTCGACACCGATTATATCGACAGCATGCTGGTTCATTGCATGATCAAAGGCGGCTGGACCGATCCTTGGAAACGTATCATGGACAGTTTTGCTGAAGCGAAGGAAAAGGGCTGGATCCGGAGCAAGGGCGTTTCATGCCACAGCCTGCCCGCCTTGCGGAGTGCCACGGCCACACCGTGGGCGGAAGTGCATCTGGTGCGCGTCAATCCGCAAGGACGCCGCATCGATGGAGAGGAGGAATCGGGGTGGAACGACACCGTCCATGACGTCTCGCCCGTAGTGGCACAGCTTAAAGCCATGCGGGCGAAGGGTCGCGGCATTATCGGCATGAAAATCATCGGCGACGGCATCTTCGCCAACGCCGATGACCGCGAAAAGTCCATTCGTTTCGCGATGTCCCTGCCGGAACTGGACGCCGTGGTGATCGGTTTCAAAAACCGAAACGAGATCGACGAAGCGATCCGGCGTATCAATGGGGCGCTGGCGCAAGGCTGATCCGGCACTCCATTTCGTCATCCATCTCCGTCTCGCTGGCTTTTACAAATCCCAGGCGATGGTAAAGCCTTGCCGCACGATTTCCTTTTCGCACCGTCAGTCTCAAGGGCTTTCCAGCAGTGGCGGCCTCGGCCAGCAACGTTCGCAGCAAAGCTGTCCCCACACCGGCATTTCGACATTCGGGCAGCAGCGCGATATCCACAAGCCGGAACTCAGTTTCGGTGCGGTCAACGATCATCCGGCCGATGTCCCGCCCGTCAAGTTGCACGACGAGGAAGTCCGCTTGCGGGAACGCCCTGCGGCAGCCTTCATGGGCCTTGAACTGCATCTGGAGAAATGCGTTTCGCATTTCCGCCGGCCAGCCCCACGCATCCAGTTCTTCCTTTCTGGTGCTGGCATACAATTCAAAGCCAAAAGGTTCGTCCTGCCCTGTCTCGATCCGCAGCGATATTTTCCTGAAATCAATGGGCACATTCATGCGCAGAAGGCGAAGTTTAGAGCGATGTGCATCCATCAAGTGTGATTCAAATCAGGCGGCACTTCAACCCACAATCAACCCAAAATACAACAACAGGCGCTTATGGGCAGGGCGGATTCAAGAACCTGCAAAATCGTAGCCGCCGATGGCAGTCGGCGCACTTTTCCTCAATTACTGAGATAATATAAGCCACTCCAAATATTTTCAACCAAGTTGTGGACATCCTCCAAAATCCGGCTATAACATTCCCAGATGAATCTGTTAACCGAGTTTCATGCCAGGCGAGGCGCTTGGGTTTCGCTCGCCGACAGATCGGCGGAACGGAGAATGTCACCATGCAGAGCAACCAGATGCCCATCCACAGCCACCTGGTGAACTGCAATTCAGCCGGCGGAAACCAGGCCCCCCCCGGCGGTGGGTTGCTCGCGGTGGAATCGACCGGGACTTCCGTCAATTACACGACCGCGGCTGCCGACAGCACCATGAATTCCGCCATGATCGGCAATGCCGGCAGCAACGCGCTCTGGAGTGTGAACCTGGACGGGAGCGGCCTGGCCCTGGTCAGGAACCACCTCACCAATGCGCCCCTTGGCATCGGCCTGGATGTCTTCAGCCAGAAAATATATGGCACGGATTCAAGCGGCATAACCTGACCGTTGATGGCTGCCAGGCATGGGTCGTGGAGCCGAAGCGGGCAGCGGCGGGAAATCCGTGGACATGGTGCATGGAATTCCCCGGCGCGTTCACCGAGCGCACAGGGGTGCTGCAAATGGTCGAAAAGGGATTTCGTCCTCAAACAAACCGCCGCCGCATTGTGGTGGAAACCCGCCAACCCGGTTCCCAGGTTGCGATTCGAACTCAGTCTGTTTAGTTTTTGGCCATGACTAAAATGTTTTATCGTCCGTTGACGCGCGGCAGCTCAACTTTCCTGCAACTGCACCTATTATTCCTGGCCTTGCTGGGCTGCGGCATTTCCGGCCCGACACTTCCCGCCCATTCCCAGGAAACGAACGCCTACCCACGGATTAGCGAAGAAGCCTTCAAGGCGCGTCTGCCGTTTTTTGATTACGACAATACCCTGCCCATCGAGGGGCGAATTGTCCAGGAGTGGAAACGAGACGGTGGGTTACGACAGAAGTTTGTCTTCCGTGGCGCGCAAGGTTTTCTGGTGCCGGGATTTGTCGAGTTTCCAAAATCGAACCAGCCGCCTTACCGGCTGGTGCTGCTGCTGCACGGTTGGTCGGGCGGCAAGGACGACTGGTATCACGACGACAATTACATCAACGGCGGCGTGATGCGCAAGGCACTGCTCGACGCCGGTTACGCGACGCTCGCGCTGGACGCTGCCACGCACGGCGAACGCAGCAACGAGATTGATTATCAGCACGTCAATTCCTACGACGATCCGAAGGCCCCGACCCGCCGCAATTACTTCACATACGCCGAAATCTCAATTCAGACGGTGAAAGATTATCGGCGAGCGCTCGATTTCATCTTCGAGCGCGGCCAGGTGGACACGAACCGCGTCGGCCTGCTGGGCTACAGCATGGGCGGCATGGACTCGTTCTATCTGCTGTCCGTCGAGCCGCGCATTAAGATGGCCGTAGCGTGTGTGCCGCCGCTGCTGAGCATCGGATACGGCCCGGCGGCGCCTGTGGATTACACCTGGGGCATCGGGAACCGGCCGTTCCTCATGCTCATGGGCCGCAACGACGGCATGGGAGTGGCGGCCAGAGTCGAGGCGTCGTACCACCAATACATCGAAGGGCCGAACACAAAGCTCATCTGGTACGACAAAGGCCACCAGTTGGGAGAAATCTATGTGCCCGATGCGCTGGCCTGGGTGAAGAAGTATTTAAGCGACTAGCGAATCAATAGACGATAGTAGTGACTTTGATTGGCGATGCTCTGGGTAACCTGAAAGCGGCCGTTGACGTTGGTCGGAGCGTCAGGCACATCAGCCCACGACGTGGGCGAGAGGCTTGGCGAGGTTTGGAGAACGACGTTCGCGGGCGTGGTTGCCGGCCAGGAAATCCTGACTGAGTTGCCAGTGAATTCGATGAGCAGCACCGGCGACGGCGCCGTGAATTGCACCACTTGCCTGGCGAGGTTATTCGACAGGACTGGATCCGGCTCGACGCCTCTAACGTCAGCTACATTGGTGTAAAGGCCCGGGGTCGCGACGGCCAACTGCAAGGTCACCACTGCCGCCCCCCCATTGGTAAGCTGGTTGATGGCACAGGTCAGCAAACGGTTGGTCACGCTACAGGCGCCGATTGTGGAAGCGGCCGACAGCACGGCGGTGCCCGGAGGCAAGGAGTCCGTGATCTTTAAGCCAGTGGCGTCACCGGGGCCGAGGTTCTCCACCGTGATGGTGAAGGCCAGGCCGGCGGCGGTCACCTGGCTGATCTGGCTGATGGCCAGATCAGCCGAACTCGGAGACACGGTTAACCAGAGTGGGTTGCTGGGATAACCGTCAACACTGACGAACACCGGGGCTGGGCCCTGAGGAATCCCAGGCGGAATGAGCACCTCCAACGAGTTAGCCGTCACGCTCAGGGGCACTGTCGTTACGCTTCCCAAACTGACAATGTTGTTGGCCAAAACAGAGCTAAAACCGCTGCCCTGGATGGTTAATCGGCTTCCGGCTTGGCCCGAGGCTGGGGAAAGAGAGTCGAGCACGACCAAGCTGAAGGGTTGCCCGCTGGTGACTTGGAAGGCCGCCGGATCGCTCGTTCCTTGAGTGGTGGACACCGTCACATTAACCAGCCCGTTCGAAAGTCCCGAAGGAACGACCACCAGCAGGTTCGTCAGATCGAGAATCAACGCCGGATTCGTCCCAAACCGAACCGTGGGATTGGCCGCCGGATCATACTCGGCGACCCGAATCATGACCGGAGTACCGGGAGGCCCCTCGGGCGGTGTCACGGCCAGAATCCTCGGGTGGCCGGCTGTCACCGAGAATTGCAATGAGTCGCTCCTGAAGACTCCAGACGTCAGGGTCACTGGCATATCGCCGGCGGGCAGCCCCGCTGGGACCGTGACGACGCACTGGGTGGAGGTGACACTGCCGACCAGGGCGGCGTTAGTGCCAAAGTTCACCGTCAGGCCGGCCGCGTCCAGATTCTGACCTGTCACCAGCACCGTGCTTCCCGGCGGTCCACTGGTGGGGGATAGACTTCCAAGCACCGGCACTGGCGGGTTGTCTGAGATCGTCAAAGTGATGCTGGTTTGGTTCGTGTTCCCGTCACTGTCATAGCCCATCAACGTGATCGTGTGTACCCCTTGGGACAACTGGTAGCGCTGCACCATCTCACCCGTCCCCAGATCGCCGTCGATATCCGAAGAAAAAGAAAGCGCGCTGCTGGGCAGAAGCCCATCCTCCGGGTCAAAACCAGCTCCCACAAACGTCACCCAGGTGTCGTAGGAGGGGTAAGCAACCCCGGACGCCGGCGAGAGAATGGTCAGGTTGGGACCCTTCTTGGGCACCGTGAAGGCGGCTGACAGGCTCTGCCCCTGGTTGACCCCGTCGCTGGCGACCACGAGGATTCGCGCCTGGGCGCTCCCGCCATAGCCGGCTGGATTCCACAGGAAACTGTTTGAGGTCACACCGCTGGCTAGCGGCAGTGGGGTCACACCGTCTCTCAGGTAGTAAAGGCAATACGTGAGCGGGTCGCCATCAGAATCGGTAGCGGACCAGGTGATGGCGGTGGGGCCGCTGACGGCTTGTCCGGCCGTGGGAGTCAGCACATGCGCGACCGGGGCGTTGGCGGATACGGGCCGACTGTAGAGAACCTGCGCGCCTTTCCGCAGGCGCACTTGGGCGCAACCGGTCGCGAAGGGCGCGCTCACCTCCAGAGCACTGCTCACAATCAGGCCCACGCCCGATTGCTGGAAATCAACGTTAAACGGCTGACTGGACAGGACCACCCCTGACGAATCGAGTTGCTCGAGGGAATAGTCGCCGGCTGCCGCCGCGGGCAGCCCCCCCGCCACTGGCCCACGGATAACCTGAACCTGGTCCATGTTCCCGGCAATATCCACAATGCCGTTCACTGTCAGGAGATCATTAGTGGCCAGATCCAATGGATGAGTCCCAACGCTGAACTGACCAGCCAGATACATCCATTCGGTGGAATCGGGCCAGCGTTGATTAGGCATTTGAGAATTCCCCATTATGCTGAGTTTGCAGAACGGAGTATTGTTGACGATGGCACCGGGGAATCTGACGACTGGCAGATTGGTCGGGTTGGTCGGGATCGAGGTGGAGGCCCCGGCCAGGACAAGGAGCGGCTCTACTACTGCCTCGTCATTGTAGGGATGCAGCGGACATAGGCGCACCGTCCCACTCTCGACCCGATTGCCCTCGGGGACGGCATCGGGGCGCCGCGGGTTGGGTGAAAAAAACCACTTGGTTTGGGCTCCTGCTTCATCATAGGTGTCGTACAGCCCATAACTGTGGCCGAGTTCGTGGGCTACCGAATGGGGATACTTTCCGACAATCACCGAGGGGAGGCCAATCTTCGATAGCCCGGCGGCTTGGTCCGCGATGGCGCTAACCGAGACCTTGTCGGTTACCAAGGCGATTCGATCAATCTGAGCGTCGGGCGCGCGCCCCTGATTGAGCGCCACCCGGCGGTCTTCAAGCGCGTTGAGAATCTGGATGGCCCATTCCTTGAAGGGATTCAAGCCCCACCACCGCAAACGATCCAAGTCGATGACCCCCGAATTGAAAGTGCGGTCAACTTCCAAGGTCAGCTTGGTGTTGTCCACCGGGAAAGCAGCGGCGAGATAGGGTATGGTGTTCGAGATGGCTCGAGCCACTGCGATGGCTTGGCCGGCGCTCAGCCGGTAGTCCACCAGCGCTAGCAGGCGGAGGGGTTTGGTGGTGCGAAAGGTCTGCGTTTGCGGCACATGGAAACGAATGAAATCCTTACGCGCCAGGAAGTCCGTTTTGGTCAGGCCGCTCAGAGAGGGTGGCGTTTGGGACAGATTGGTTCCCGACAAGGCCACGAAGAAATCCCAATCTCCTGCGGGAATCTGCTGGCGCCCGGGCAAGTCCCTGCCGAAATAGAAGTTGATCGAATCGCGGAGGTAGAACTGCTCGATGTCGCTGTAGCTGTCCTTGGCGGTTGGGTGATCAATGCACAGCAACTGGCCGGTGTTGTCCGAATGTGGCGAAGGCGCGTTGGGAGCGAAAGGCGAGCCGGCCATCTGCTGTTCCCCGTTAAACACATACAGCAGGCCATCGAGATTCTGGATTGACCGTCCGCTTTGAACGAAGGCGCGCAGCACCGTCGGGTGGTTCGCCACCAGCAGCTTCCCCAACGAGTTGGTGGTGCCTTGGCTCAACTCAGGGCGAATGCTGATCACCTCCAAAGCATCCGTTTGGAAGACGTTGACGCTACCAGTGGCGACCTTCAATGTTCTGGGCCCCAGGTCGGCATTCGCATTGACAAACAGATCAGCCTGGATTTGAGTAGGATTCACCGTCAGATTGCTCAGCACTAAATTGGCATCCGGAGCATCGTTCTTGAGAAACGAGGGCACCGAACCACTGGTGAAACCTTGGCCATGAATGGTGATGCGCTCCACCGTCCCGCGCGCGGCCACTTTCTGATCCAGGATAACATCCGGTTGTCGGACATCGAGCTGGACCTGGGAGGTGTATGAAGTGGCTCGGAGGTTATCCGCCGTAATAACGAGGGTGCATGTGTAATGACCGGGTGCGAGTCCGGTGGCGTTGGCCGTCAGCGTCAGGTTCGTTTCGCTCCCGCTATACCCGGCGTCCTGCCAGTTTGGGAGATCATTGCCCGCGCTGGGCGAGACGCTCAGCCAGGAGCCCCCGTTGGCCACGGTGGTCTTCCAGTGGTAGAGGTGATCCGGCCCAAGGTTAATGAGCCCTACCTGCTGGGTGGCGCTGGTGCCGGCATCAACACGGGAGAAGTAAGCTGCTGGATACACGCTCACTGTGTTGTTGGTGGCGTACTCCACCCTCACATTCAGGTTTACGGACGGGTTCCACTGGCCGGGGGGAAGGAACGTGCCGGTGGCGGTGAAGGTGATCGTGCCATCGTAAACGCCCTTGAGCTGGCTCGAACTGGCCGCTTGGATTTGGATCAGGAGATATTGAGACCCGTTCACGGGGAACTGACCCGAGGCTGGATGCACAGAGATGGCGCTGGCGGCCGCCCCCAGGCTTCTCCCCGATTGATCAGGCACATCCGGGTTGACCGTGGCGGTCCAGGACACCGGCCCCGCCGATGAGCAGACCAATTGCAGCCAGTCATTGGTCGGAGGCCCGCCTCTCACCAGGGGGAGGTAAGGGGAGGCGGTGAAACCCAAGACGTCATGGGCCTGTGCCCGCAATGGCGGGTTGAGGGAGGCGGAAAGGACCAGGGCACCAAACAGAATTACAATCGTAGTCTTCATAAGCTTCAGGGCCATCTGAGTTGCATGTCTGGCGAAGTGTTACGGGTTTACCAACTGGAAGAAACGGCTGTTGTTCGTTGCACCCACCGTTGCCTGAAACAGCGGGCCTGAGACCGACACGTTACTGACGGTGGTCCAGAGAATTGGTGGGGCGAGCGAGGGCGCGGAACGCAGCCGATAGTCAGCGAAGTTTGTGGGCCACGCCATCGTGAGGGTGTTGCCCGCACGGGTCAGCGTCAGGGTTGGCCCCGCGGCCGGCAACCGATCCAGCGCGGCGACCTGCGCGTCCGTCAGCGCCACGTCATAAATGCGAATGCGCGCGGCTTGGCCCGCCGAGGCATAGGTTGTGTTGTCCGCGAAGAATCGGAGCACGCCATCGGCTCCCGGTCCGACGCTGCCGATGGCGTCCGGGAACTGGATGGCTGCGCTCCCGCCCATGTAGCCGCGCACTGTGCCGTCCGCCGCCCGCGTCAAGGCGAACTGGACGAACTGGCCGGCCGCGACGGCCTCGATCGAGCCGTCCAGCACGGGCCAGTAACTCAGCCGTCCGTTATGCACGTACCATCCCTCGTCGGTGCCAATCGCTTGGAACCCGAGCAGCCGCCGGTAGTAGGAGACATCCTCCAGAGCAGCCAGAATCACGACCGAGTACACATTGCTCGGGATGACGCTCTGGCCGGGTTGAAGCAGCAGGCCGTCGTTGAAGCCAAAGGTCAGAACGGTGCGGGGCAGGCCGTCCACCGTGGCGGTCACAAACGCATTGCTGCCCAAGTTGGACAAGGCCGGCGGGTTGCCCACCGAGCTGAGCAGGGTGTTCTGGAAGCGGTAATCGGCACGCAAGCCGGGCTGAGTGATGGGCCCCACCGAACACTTGCCCGCGCTGCCTGCGGCATAGATCGCCACGACCTCATTTGACGAGAGTCCCCGATCATAGTAGGAGATTTCATCAATCAGGCCGTGAAAATACCGCGTGGGCGTCCCCCCGCCCCACGAGCAGCCTATCTCTGCATCGCGCTGATTGTTGACCGGCAGAGCGGTCTGATTCAGGGTGCTCTGCAGCGCGCCGTCCAGATAGATTTGGAGTTGCGTGCCGGTGAACACGCCCGCCAAGTGATGCCATTGGTTGTCCAAAACGCTGGAGAGGGTGTTGACCTCAGGGAAATTGGCTCCAGAGGAACTTCCCCCAGTGCCGTAACCGAATCCTACGGTTCCGTTTGCATTGCCCTGGAGCAGCCAACCCGTGCCATCGGTGAACCCGTGCGATTTATCCACGATCAAAAATATGCCGCCGGCAGTGAGCTGCTGCGGATTGGCTTTGATCCAGGCCTCGACGCTGAAGGGACCCGTCGGATTGAGTGAAGCCGGGTTGGGAATATCCACCCAGCCCGAAACGCCGTCGAAGCTAAACGCCTCTCCCACTTCGCCTGGAGCGAAAGCGGTGCCACCCATCGCCACGCCGTTGTTCGTGCCGACACTGTCGGCGGCACTGTCGTTGCCACTCCACCAAGAAACAATGCCGGCAGGCGCTGGCACGCAGTTCGACGGAGCCGGACTGACCGTCAGGAGGGCGTTGGAGCTGAGAATGAAACCCGCCGCGTTACTTACGAGCACGGAATAGTTGCCCGCCTGGCCAAGTTGCACGTTCGTCAGCGTCAACGTCGGATTGGTCGCGTTGGCCAAGTTCGTGCCGTTGACCCGCCATAGATAGCTCAACGGCGGCGTGCCGGACGCTGTGACGCTGAAAGTGACATTCGTTCCCGCTGTCACTGTCTGGCTAGCGGGTTGGGTCAAGATTGTCGATGGCGTCGCGCCCGCGCACTTGCCCTCGGCGCCGACCGTATAGATTGACGCAATTTCACCGCCGGACAATGCTCGATTATAGATGGACACCTCATCAATCAGTCCGTCAAAGTGCCGGCTCAGAGTCGAGGGGTCTCCACCGATGTTCAATGGGTTGTGCGACGGCGTCATCGTCCCCGTCACAGCCCGGGAATTGGCCAGCATGCCGTTGACATAAAGGCGGAGGGTCGCCCCGTCATAACTGCCCGCCAAGTGCGTCCACCGGTTGGCCGCCACGGGACCGCTCCCAGTGCTCTGCCATCCCCCGCTTCCTACATAGACCCAGAAAGCAACCAACTCGGTGCCGGCGAATTCCAGGGAGTATCCGTCGCTCGTTGTCCCGGCATCTCCCGCTTTCTTGACGACGGGATCATTGGCACCCAGTTGGCTGCGTTGATAAATCCAGGTTTCAACCGTGATCGTGTTGGTCGGGGCCAAAGCTGGATTATCCGGCACCGAAACATACCCGCCCGACGGCAGATCGAAAGCGCCACCAACCAAGCCAGCAGCAATGGCCGCGCCGGCTTGAAGTGAACCGTTGCTTGAGCCGAACACATCACTCGCATCGTTATTCCCCGTCCACCACGCAACCATGCCGGCGGGCGCTGGCACGCAGTTCGACGGGGCCGGACTGACCGCCAGGAGGGCGTTGGAGCTGAGGACGAACCCGACCGCATTGGTGATCCGCACGGCGTATTTACCTGCCTGGCTAAGTTGCACGTTCGTCAGCGTCAACGTCACATTGGTCGCGTTGGCCAGGTTCGTGCCATTGAACTGCCATAGATAGCTCAACGGCGGCGTGCCGGACGCCGTGACGCTGAAAGTGACATTCGTTCCCGCCGTCACTGTCTGGCTAGCGGGTTGGGTCAAGATTGTCGGCGGCAAGACAGAGGAACCTTCCACCGTCAGGGAAAATGCAGTTGGATCCAGTTTCGGAGTTAGCTTGAGTCCGCCGCCGAGTTCCAGCCCGTTGTAGCTGGTGAAGGAACCAGAGACGGACGGATAGGTGAGCAGTTGGAACATGTTGCTCAGGGCCGGTGTGTAACCGGAAAGCAGACTAACGCTGAATGGGCCGTTGAGCGTCAATGGGGCTGAGCAGGCGATCCGGCCGTAGTCCCCGTCACCATTGAGCCGAGCTGCCAGACTGCCGGCGGCGTTGGTAAAGGCGGCATCGAACGTAAGGAGGCCGCGCTGGGATTCCACCGTGCCCGTGTTCAGGAATGGAATCCCACTCACTGCGGCCGTGTTCGTGCCGCCGCTCTTGCGAAAGGTGCCCGCGTTGGCAATCTGCATTCCCGGCCAGCCCGAACTGGGGTAGATCGTGTAGTCGCCCTGCACCTCCACCAACCCGCTGGCCTGATTGACGATCTGCGCGTTGTTCGCATCGAAGCATAAGCTGCTGGCCAACGTCAGCGTCCCGGCGTTGGTGATTGCTCCGTCCAGATACTTGGTCGTTGCCCCGCTGAGCGTTAACGACCCGCTGGCCGCGATGGACCAGTTGCCGCCGAGGTTGCCTCCGCTCCATTGCATGGCCGTCGCCAGCGTGCCGCTGATAGCGGGCGTGCCATTAACCACGCCCACAAAGCCCGGCCCGATGAACACGGCGCCCGAGGCCAGCGTGAAGCTCCCGCCGCTGAACGTCACCGCCGCGCCTGCTACTGCGGCCGTGCAGGTTCCGGCCAGCGCCCCACCGCTCTGCAAGTCCACCCGCCCGATCAAGGATTGGATGCTGCCGGTATTGTAGAAGGGAAAACCGGTCACCACGCAGGTGTTGGTGCCGGCGCTCTTACGAAAGGTACCCGCGTTGATAAATTGCATGCCCGACCAGCCCGAGCTGGGGTAGATCGTGTAATCGCCTTGCAGATCCACCAGCGCACCGGCCTGGTTGACGATTTGCACACCGCTGGCGTTATACACCAGCCCGCTGGCCAGCGTCATCGTTCCGGCATTGGTGATCTGCCCATCGAGGTATTTCGCCGCGGTCCCGCTCAGGGCAAACAATCCGTTGGTGGCAATCGACCAGCCGCCAAGGATTTCGCCTCCACTCCAACCCATGACGGTCGCCAACGTCCCACTTAAGCTGATGGTCCCTCTCGTCATGCCCACGAAGCCTGCGCCATTGAATACCGCGCTGGGGAGGAGCCCGAAACTGCCACCGTTGAACGTGATGGCCGTGCCCGAGGTCGTCGTGCAAGTTCCGGCCAGCGTGCCGCCGCCCTGAAATTCCAAGGTTCCGCTCAGTGCTGCCACGTTGCCAGTGTGGAGGAAGGGAATCCCACTCACAGTGGCAGTGTTAGTGCCGGCGCTCTTGCGAAAGGTACCCGCGTTGATGAATTGCATCCCCGACCAGCCCGTGCTGGGATAGATCGTGTAGTCACCTTGCAGGTCCACCAGCGCGCCCGGTTGGTTCACCACCTGAACGCTGTTCCCATCAAATGCCAGCCCGCTGCCCACGTTGATCGTCCCGGCGTTGGTCACTGTTCCCGCCAGATACTTGGTCGCCGCTCCGCTCAGCGACAGCACCGCGTCATTGGCCACCAGCAGTTGGCCATACAGCGTTCCGCTCAGCCAAGTCAGCGAGCCGTGCAGCGTGCCGTTGATCGCCACGTTGTTCACGATTACCGCTCCGGTCACCGTGCCTGCGGGAGCGAGCGTCAAGGTCGTCCCCAAGCTCAACGCGCCGCTTTGGATGGCCAGTTGCCCGCTGTTCACGAATGGAATCTGCAGCGTCAAGTTTCCGCTGCCCGCGCTCTTGCGGAAGGTGCCCGCGTTGGCAATCTGCATTCCCGGCCAGCCTGAACTGGGGTAGATCGTGTAGTCGCCTTGCACCTCCACCAACCCGCTGGCCTGATTGACGATTTGCGCATTGTTCGCATCGAAGCATAAGCTGCTGGCCAACGTCAGCGTTCCGGCGTTGGTGATTGCTCCGTCCAGATACTTGGTCGCTGCGCCGCTGAGCGTTAACGACCCGCTGACCGCGATGGACCAGTTGCCGCCGAGGCTGCCTCCGCTCCATTGCATGGCCGTCGCCAGCGTGCCGCTGATAGCAGGCGTGCCATTGGCCACGCCCACAAAGCCCGGCCCGGTGAACACGGCACCCGAGGCCAGCGTGAAGCTCCCGCCGCTGAACGTCACCGCCGCGCCTGCCACTGCGGCCGCGCAGGTTCCGGCCAGCGCCCCGCCGCTCTGCAAGTCCACCCGCCCGCTCAAGGATTGGATGCTGCCGGTGTTGTAGAAAGGGAAACCCGTCATCACACAGGTGTTGGCGCCGGCGCTCTTACGAAAGGTACCCGCGTTGATAAATTGCATGCCCGACCAGCCCGAGTTGGGGTAGATCGTGTAATCGCCTTCCACGTCCACCAACCCGCTCGCCTGGTTGACGATCTGCGCATTGTTCGCGTCGAAGCATAAACCGCTTGCAAGCGTCAGCGTCCCGGCGTTGGTGATCGGCCCATCGAGGTATTTCGCCGCGGTCCCGCTCAGGGCAAGCCATCCGTTGGTCGCAACGAATAATGCGCCTTGGATGCTGCCGCCGGTCCAATTGATTTGGCCGGCATTGGTAAAGACAGGGGAGATGGCGACTGAACCAGTGGCGATGTTGAGCGTGTCGCCGGCGACGGGGATGCCATTGGGCGACCAGTTTGCCGGGTTGTAAAAGTCCGTTGAAACGCTGCCCATCCAGGTTCGGGTGGCAGCCGGTGCGCTGGAGAGAATGCCGAGTAAGCTCAGGCTCGCCAGGAAAAGCGCTCGTTGCATGGGATTTGGCTTATGGAGGATGGAACCTCCCTTGGAGTCAAGGGAGAGTCTTTTCATGGCGAAACGCGGCGCATTGGGCGTGCGCTGACCAGCAATCAAGCTCTGGCAGCGGAGCCAGGCTTCTACGGTGACTTGCCCCGCGGTGGCGGGTGAGCGGTGATCGCCGTTTGCCATGCTTTCGACTATAAGCCCAAATCCTTGGAACAGCAATCGGAAAATGATCGGAAAATGATCCGTGTGGGTGGCAAATCCGGTTGGGGAATAACTCATCATCCAACTGCTGAGCTGCCGATCATGCAGGTGACCGCCTATGTCGATATTCGTGAGGCCGCTTTTGCGCCTTAGACCTGCAATTCCGCTCGACAGAGCCAGTGGCTTTTTCCCATCATCCGAAGCAAAACTATGCCAGGCGCCGAAGTCCCAATTCAATACCTCCTAACCCTTCCGCCGCGCATGGCCGAGGAGTTCGCAGCGCTCGAAGATCGGCGGCGGCCTGAATGGTTCGCCTCCTGCGATCCGGGCGGCCAGCCGCTGGGCTCGGGCGGTGGCACGGCTAATCTGCTGGCCGAAGCGTGGCGCGCAACGGCGCCCGAGGTGTCCTTCACCGACTGGTTGCGACAGAGCCGCAAGCTCATTCTGCACGCCGGGGGGCAGAGTCGGCGATTGCCCGCCTACGCACCGACGGGCAAGTTGCTCATGCCGATTCCGGTGTTCCGTTGGTCGCGCGGGCAGCGTCTCGATCAATCGCTGCTGGATTTGCAACTGGCCGATTACCAGCGGGTGCTGACCCACGCCAGCCCGCAGACAGCCGCCCTGATTACCAGCGGCGACGTGCTGCTGCGCTTCGCGCGCGAGCTGCCACCTTTTCCCGAAGTGGACGTCCTCGGGCTCGGCATGTGGGTAGCGCCCGAGAAGGCGAAGGATTTCGGCGTCTTCTTTTCCCCACGCCGCCACCCGACCGAGCTCGCGTTCTTCCTGCAAAAGCCTCCTGCAACCAGAATCCGTGAGCTGGCAGAAACGTATCTTTGCCTGGTGGATACGGGCATGTGGCTGTTGAGCGAGCGGGCGGTGCGGGTGCTGATGGAGTGTTGCGGGTGGCAGGCGGGCGAGTTCGCTGGAAGCGGACCGCGGCGCTATGAGCTGTATGCGCAATTTGGCCTCGCGCTTGGCAAAACCCCGGCGGTCCAGGACGCGGCGGTCAATGCCCTCTCATGCGCTGTCGTCCCGCTGCCGGAGGCCCAGTTCTTCCACTTCGGCGCCAACCAGCAGTTGATTGAGTCCGTCTCTGCCCTGCAAAACCTTGTGCTCGATGAGTCTAAAGTCAGCGGCGCTGCCGTGGGTCAACAGCCGGATCAGGTGACGCAAAACTCTCGCTTCGACGCCGCCTTGCGGCGGCAAGGCAATCACAGCCTGTGGGTCGAGAACAGTGTCGTGCCGGCCACTTGGCAGATCGCTTCCCAACACGTTCTCACCGGCGTGCCGGAAAACGATTGGACCCTGCGCCTCAACCCAGGCGTGTGCCTGGACTTCGTGCCTATTGGGCAGGACAAATTCTGCGTTCGCGCTTACGGGTTCAATGACACGTTTCACGGCCCGCTCGGAGACGATTCGACGCGTTGGCTCGGGCAAACGGCGCGCGACTGGTTCGACGCGCGCGGACTTAAACCAGAAGATTGCGGTATCGATCCCCAGGCGGACATCCAGTTCTGCCCAATTTTCCCCGTCATTGCCGCTGCCCACATCGCGCCGGCTTTTGTGGAATGGCTTTTTGCGCCTGACCCGGTGGTCCAAGGTGGATATGCGGCACAGTGGCGCGGTTTGCCCCGGCTCTCGGCACAACAGATGCTCGAGCAGGTCAATTTGCCGCGGCTTCACCAGCAGCGCGATGGATTGCGCCAGGGTTGTTTGCTGCCCATGTTGAAGAATTTCCGCCGAAGCATCTTCTTCCGGCTGGACCTCGAAGCGACCGCCCGCGATTTTGCCTCCGGCACGAACGGCTTGCCCGAGTTGCGCTTCGGCCACGACGACGATCCGCTGCGGCTGGTTCACGACCAGATGTTTCGGTCCGCCGTGCTGCGTCATCGTAACGAACCGGACTGGCAGAAGTTCGAAGCCGAGGCCTTTGCGCGCCTTCGCGAGATGATCGCCCACGAGGCTCAGCTCGCCCCGGCTTGCCCGCGCCGCAAGGTTCTGGAGGACCAGATCGTTTGGGCGCGCAGCCCGATCCGATTTGACCTCGCCGGCGGCTGGACCGACACACCCCCCTATTGCATCGAGCAGGGCGGCAAAGTGCTCAACCTCGCCGCCGACCTCAACGGCCAGCCCCCAATCCAGGTATTCGCGAAACTTTCCGAGCGCCCGGAACTGGTCATGCGCTCGATCGATCTCGGGGTCGAGGAGCGGGTTCGCACCTATGCCGAGCTGGACACTTTCGGCCAGCCGGACCGCCCGTTCGCGCTGGCCAAAGCGGCGTTTGCGCTGGCGGGATTCCTGCCGCGTTTTCATGCCAATGGCGGCTTCTCTTCTCTGGAGCAACACCTGCGCGATTTCGGTGCCGGCATTGAGCTGTCATTGCTCTCCGCCGTGCCGAAAGGCTCGGGCCTCGGCACCAGCAGCATTCTCGCCGCCACCGTCCTGGCCGCCCTGGGCGACCTCTGCGGGCTGGATTGGGACCGCAACGTGCTCTTCACGCGCACCCTGGCGCTGGAACAAATGCTCACCACGGGCGGCGGCTGGCAGGACCAGGCAGGCGCAATTTTCCGCGGCATCAAATTGATCGAGACCACGCCGGGCCTCGAGCAAAAACCCTCCATCCGGTGGCTGCCGCATCACCTGTTCGACCACGAATACGCCAACCGTTCGATACTGCTCTACTACACGGGCCTGACGCGCCTGGCGAAGAACATCCTGACGGAAATCGTGCGTGGGATTTTTCTTAACTCACCGGCACACCTCGGGATCATCGCCGACATCGGGGCAAATGCCGATCTGGCCAGCGCCGCGATCCAGAAATGCGATTATCCGATGCTGCTGGCGGCCATCCGCAATAGCTGGTCGCTCAACCAGCGTCTGGATGCCGGCACCAATCCGCCGGCGGTCGAGCAAATCCTGGCCGGCATCAAGGATTATCTCGGCGCGGCCAAGTTGCTGGGCGCGGGCGGTGGCGGCTACCTGCTCCTGTTCGGCAAAGACGAAGCCGCAGCCGCCAGAATCAAGCAACTGCTCACCTGCCATCCTCCAAACGCCCGCGCCCGTTTCGTCAATTTCAGCCTCTCGGAAACAGGCCTCCAACTGACGCGAAGCTGATTACCCTCAAAGCCGCCTCTGTCGAACAGGCGGCTAATCGCAGCGGACGCGTCTCATAGCAGGAATTGCTTTGTGACGCGCCGCCTGAATGCGTTGCGACGACCTTCAACGTTCGGGACCAGCGCCCGGCCTTCGCGGCCGGGGCGCTGGCACGAATCTATTGCAGGCGATAGAAGCGCCGGACCGCGCCGATGGCGCTGGTCACCGTGTAATTGCCCCCGACAATCGTTGGCGACGGCGCCACCGAGAGCCAGTCAGCCGGCGCTGCCGGCAGGTTGGTTACGGAATAGAGGGCGAAGCACGGGTAGGCGGTCGGCCAGGAAATCACCACGTTCGTGCCCGCTGTCGTAATGGCCAACGGTGGCCGTGCGGGTGTCAATGCAGCGCGGATTTGGAGGTTCCCCCAAGCGCTGCCGTCGTAGCCGCCCGCGCAAATGTAGTAGGTCGCACCACAACTGACCGGGACAGCGACCTTGGATTGGAAGCCGCACGAATCGTCGTTGCAGCCCAGCGAAGACAGCGCGCCGCACGCGCCGCGGAACACCTCGATCTTCGTGTCGAAACCGCTCGGGCAGGTGTCCACCGTCAGACTGCCCGTTCGTGCCGCCGTATAAGCAAACCACACGCCCTTGGATATTCTGTTGGAAATCGAACACGGCATGCTCGCATCATCCAAGGCGGTGCCCGTGTTTTCCGCGTAATAAGCTCCATCGCTCAAGACAAACGCCCCGGCGCAGGTGTCAT
>Ga0194053_10000968_pt1 | contig 19539 bp, 19 predicted proteins | sample SepL228m_MetaG_FD_161684 | JGI IMG/M metagenome (GOLD analysis project Ga0194053, IMG submission 161684) | Anoxic zone freshwater microbial communities from boreal shield lake in IISD Experimental Lakes Area, Ontario, Canada - Sep2016-L227-8m | ecosystem: Environmental > Aquatic > Freshwater >... | reverse complement strand
CTTCTCGTTTTAGTCGTTGTGTACAGTACGGTTCCATAATTTCAGTCAGGCTAAGCTGATGGACTTTGGCTAGCTCATTCTCTCTCAGTGCTTCAGGGATTCGATCACATACGTTCATTTGCAGTGCTTCGGCTTCACTCCAGCCATACATTCGCACGGCTCCAGGATTCCAGGCCAGAATACGGCCATTGAGATCCTGCATGGTGATGGCATCGTTTGCATCACGAACAACGACTGCCATACGGAGTATTTGATTGGCATTTTTTAACGCCTCTCGTGTGCGCACAGATTCAGTAATATCAACAAAAGTGATTACCGCGCCCTCGATTATATTTTCGAGGGTACGGTAGGGCAATATGCGCATGGTGTACCACTTGTCCGTCAAAGACTGCACATCAGCCTCTTTGGGGATCAGGGTATTCAGTACCTCCTGAATGTCTTTAACCAGACTGTAATAGTTCTGCAGGTTATAGGCAATATGACTCACGGGTCTGCCGATATCGCTTTGGATCAGGTTGATGATCTCGCTGGCGGCACTGGTAAAGCGCACAACACGCATAGCTGAGTCCACAAAAACGGTGCCGATGCCGGTGCCCGCCATCAGATTAATCATGTCGTTATTGATCCGTGACAGATCAATGACCTTAAGTTGCTGTTCGGTGTTGACCGTAGACAGCTCTTCGTTGATGGATTGTAATTCTTCCTTGGCGGTCTCCAGTTCTTCGTTGGTGGATTGCAATTCTTCGATATTGGATTGCAGTTCTTCGTTGGTGGATTTGAGTTCTTCGTTGGCGGTGCTCAGTTCCTCGGTGGTGATCAGAAGGTGTTCTTCTTTGGCCAGCAAGGCCTGCTCAAGAGCCGCGACGCGTGCGTCGGCTTCTGTGTCTGCGTCGTCCTGTCCGGCCTGTCCGGCCTGTCCGGCCTGTCCGGCCTGTCCGGCCTGTCCGGCCTGTCCGGCCTGTCCGGCCTGTCCGGCCGGGTGTGGGTCCTCCTCCAGGATAACCAGGTAGAGCGGTACATCAGAGGGTGCGATAGAGGTGAATTTCACCGGACGGATGGTCAAATTGACATAGGAAAAATGGCTATTGCTTTTAACGCGAAGACCGGTGCAGTGGACAATCTCCTGGGTGCTCACCGCTTTGTACAGGCTGGTGGTCAGGCCGATTCGCAGCCCTTCGCGGGCCATTTTAAGGATGTTATTCAGGCTCGATTCACCTGAACTCGGTTCCAGATATAGCCCGGTGCGGCCGTGCAGGTAGAGAATGTCACCTAGGTCATTCACGAGTGCGCCGACCGGGGCGATCTGCAGCAATAGCGCCTGTTCGGTGAGTTCGCGCAGGGGGAGTTTTACGGGAGTTGCTTGTTTGACCGGGTTTCGGATGAGTATTTTATCGGCGAGCAGGGAAAACCGGGCCAGGTTTGTACGCTGGTTGCCGTGAAAATCCTCTTTGCGTTGGTACATTTTCGCTTTGCGGTTGAGTGCAATAAACAGATCGGTCAATTCACCTATACTTTCGGAGCTACCCAAGAACAGTATGCCCTCCGGGTTAAGCGCGAAGTGGAACAGGAGCATGAGCTTCTCCTGCAACTCTTTGTTCATATAAATAAGCAGGTTACGGCAACTGATCAGATCCAGTTTGGAGAAAGGCGGATCTTTGATCACATTTTGCTCGGAAAAAATTATCATTTCGCGGATGCTTTTGTTGATGCGGTAGGCGCTGCCGTCGGCCTCGATCGTAAAAAAACGCGTCAGCCGTTCAGGCGTAATGTCAGTGGAGATGCCGGTTGGATACAGGCCGACGCGAGCCGAGGCAATAGACTGACTGTCAATGTCTGTGGCGAAGATCTGTACCGTGTAGTTGGCTTTAAGCACGTCGATCCGTTCCTGCAAGAGCATGGCAATGGAATAGGCCTCCTCGCCGGTGGAGCAGCCAGGTACCCAGACGCGAATGCTGTCAGCCGGTAGCTTGTAGGCAAAGAGCATGGGCAAGATTTCTTTTTCAAGCGCCAGGAAAGCATCAGTATCGCGGAAGAAATTGGTCACGCCGATCAGGAGGTCACGAAACAACGCATGTACCTCGCTTGGACTTTGTTGCAGATATTTGACGTAGGCGTCTATCGTTTCAATTTGGTTAACAGCCATGCGCCGCTCGATGCGTCGATGGATGGTGTTCAGTTTGTACTGGGAGAAGTCGTGTCCGGTCTGGGCACGCACCAGAACAAAGATTTTTTGTAAGGAGTTTTCGGATTTCTCCTTCGATGCGGTAGTGGTTTGATAGGGTTTGCCGAAGGTGTGTTTGGCATAGGCCATGAGCTGGGCAGGCATCTCGGCAGGTGGCAGTTCAAAGTCCACCGTGCCGGTGGCGATGGCGTTGCGCGGCATGGAGTCGAACTCGGTGGACTCGGGGTTTTGCGCCATGACCATACCGCCTTCTCCCTTGATGGCTCGAACGCCCAAGGTGCCGTCGCTACCGGTGCCGGACAGCACGATGCCGATGGCGCGTTCGCGTTGATCTTGGGCCAGCGACCGGAAGAAAAAGTCTATCGGCAGGCGCAGTCCGCGCTGCGAGAAGGGTTCCAGCAATTGCAGGGTGCCGTTTATAAACGCCATGTCGCAGTTGGGCGGGATAATGTAGACGCAATTGGGTTTTACCGTCATGCCGTCTTCGACTTCAACGACGGGCATGCGGGTGCTGTGTTGAATAAGTTCGGTGAGCAAGCTTTTGTGGTCTGGTGCCAAGTGCTGAACCAGAATAAAGGCCATGCCGGGGTCAATGTCGACGGGCATGCCGGAAAAAAATGCCTCAAAAGCCGCCAAGCCCCCAGCCGAGGCACCTATGCCGACAATGGGAAAAGCGGTAGCAGGCGTTGCCCTCGTCTTTGATCCTTTATTTACGGCATTATCGGCTTCCTGCAGGTCGTTTATATTGCTAAGTTCCTGAGTTTTTTCTGCATTTGTTGGGTGTTTTTTACGGGTCATTATAACGGCTCCTGTTTGGATAAACAGTGTTGGTTTGTCCAGCGTTGGTGGGTTATCAGTTCAGTGCAGCATCGAGGTATTGTTTGGCAATAGCGACAAAATCGTCAAAGCCTTCAAGAAACGCATCAACCAGCTCGGGATCGAAGTGCTTGCCGCGCTCTGCGGCGATGATGTCACGGGCTTCTTTGAAGGGTATTGCCAGCTTGTAGGGGCGTGGTGAGATCAGGGCATCGAAGACGTCGGCGATTGCCATCAGCCGTGCGGAAACAGGAATGGCATCCTCTGCCAAACCATCTGGATAGCCGCTACCATCCCATTTTTCATGGTGCCAATGGGCGATTTCTTTGGCGGCAGAAAGAAATACCATGCGTGTCTCAATGTCACATTCTGCTTGTTTGATGTCACGCTCTGCCTTTTCGATGGCATCGCTGCCCAGCTTGGCATGGGTTTGCATAATGGCCCATTCATCGGTCGTAAGCTTGCCGGGTTTCAGCAGTATGTGATCGGGAATGCCGACCTTGCCGATGTCATGCAGCGGCGCTGACCGGGTTAACATGTCAATGTAGCTTTCGGTAAGCGTGGCGGCAAAACGGGGATGGCGAGCTAATCCCGTCGCCAGTCGTTGCACATAACCTTGGGTGCGCAAAATATGGTTGCCGGTTTCCGGGTCGCGTATTTCGGCCAGATGCGCCAGCGCCCGAATGCTGATGTGCTGGATGAGATTATTTTCCTTCATGCGCAGGGCAACTTGTGCCTTAAGGGTGGCTTCTTGATCTTTCATCCAGTCACGCGCCAGCTTTGCTTCCAGTTGGGTATTTATCCGTGCCAGCACCAACGGTGGGCTGATCGGCTTGGTAATGTAATCAGCTGCACCCAGTTGCAAGCCACGTTCCTCGTCGCTGGTATCGGTCATGGCGGTGAGGAAAATAACAGGGATATCTTGTGTGTCGGGATCGTTGCGCAGATGGGTAATGACCTCGAAACCATCCATGTCCGGCATCATCACATCAAGTAAAATCAGGTCGGGCTTAGGCTGGTTGCTTGCTATACGTAAGCCCGCTGTTCCTGAGGTTGTTGCCAACACCCGGTATGTTGGTTGTAACAATTCACTTAATATACTTAGACTTTCGGACGCATCATCAATAATTAAAATGGTGGCATTGGTTTCGCTAGACATAAGAGATTGACCTCTAAAGATACTAACGGGTAGTCTAAACCTTTTAAGGCTTTTAAAAAACTTTTATTTGGTGTTTAAGCCCAAGATAAACACTGACTGAATGACACACTCACTCACTGTCATCCCGACCGGAAAACGCCCTGTCGATAAGGCCTCAGTACAGTGATAATCGACAGGGGCGCATAATTTATCTTATTTTTTAAGGTGAGCATTGGTGGCGAGCCAGTGCTGTAAATCATTAACGCCATTAAAATCGAGCAACGCATCGGCCAGGTTTTCCAAGCTTTCCAGAGGCATGCCAGGCAAGTGCTGTAAAGTTTGTTCCAGCGAGGGTTGAAGCCCCGGCTTAAGAAGTAATTGACGGGTCAGTAAAGCAATGCTTTCTTCTTTCCTGCCTGCCTTCAAAAAGACCTTTCTGCTTTTCTTCCTCTGCAATTTCTTGATAAAAACGGGTTTGTTTTAATTCAACATCGTTTAAGGCCAACATGGTTTTAATCTCCTCACGGCTTAAATAGGGTAACTTGTAAATTAAAATGGTTTCAATAAAATCCAAACCTTCAGGGCCTAATTCATGGCGTCGCCTGGTTAATTCTTGCGCCAAGGTTATTGTCTGTTGTTTATGACTGGCAATCAAGCGTATTAATGCCAGCGTCGGCGTAAGTCCAGACTGGTCTTGATAGTCTTCCAAATAAACCCGGTGTAATTGTGGCAAGCTCATAAACGGTGTAAATTCAACACGGGCAGCTTTTTCGGCACCACGATTCGGATAGATGACTAGGAGGCTGTCCGAGAATAGGAGCCGTAGCGAGGGAAAGCCATTTTGAGTCAGATTTTTTGGTCATTTGAGGCGAATAGTTGTTCTATTTAATGAAAATGAGCGGAAAATCTGGCCGAAATGGCATTTCCGCAGTAGGTTATCTATTCTCGGACAGCCTCCTAGCGCCAGCCAGCGACGACGAGGCTTGTGAAGATGTAAATATAAAGCGATTTCACAGAAAAGACGACCATAAAAATCAATATTTGGTTGATAGTGGACTTCAGCAAAAATAAGGGGTTGTTCCGGGTCATCCACTGTTGGCATGAACAATCCATCTATTCGAAAAGCGGTTTGTTTAATTTCTTCAGAACCAAACCGGTAACTGTCACCGCTGTATTGCAGATCCAGTAATTCCAAGGCTAGTTGGGGCCAGCGTTGAAATAGACGGTAAAACAACGTATCTGTTTTCATGGGCTGTTTTTCAATGTCTCTTAGCTTTTAAGGGAGAAATCGGGATTGCTTTCGTAGCATTGAACCGTGAAAAAACTTTTAAAATACGGCATAAAACTGATGGTAATAGGGATTGAATAGAAGCAATAAATGGCGGCGGCTTCTCCGGTTGATACACCCAGCAGCCATTGGGGCATAAATAAAGTCATTAGTGCCATAAAGCAATGGTAACTGGAGATTTTCCAGTTATTTTTCCAGAGAAAACCACTCAATGCCAACGCAAATAATGAGCCGTGGGTGACAAAGGTTCCGAACGCACTCGATACACGATAACCAATATGATAAGTGCCCATAAATAAACAGGAAACCATATTGCCAATAAAACTGGGGGTGGTATTAAAAATTTGCAGGTTATTGGGCAGAAAAGAGCAGATCAGGAATAAAAAGCTAAGCGATGCACCCATTAGGGTTGCCTGTTTAAGGGCGGTTTTGTCAGAGGAGTAGGTTGCCAGTGCCGGCATAATGGCCACGGCTTGTAGGGCAATATGGTAAGTTGACATCTCGCTTAAATAAAAATTGGTGCCGTAGCCGCATTGGTCAGCAACCGGGTAGGCAAAATATTGAATAAACTCCATGAGTGAAAAATGGAAAATGGCGTAAGCTCTCGCGAACCTTACCCAAAAAGCTTCGGTTTTATCAATAAAAGTCGCGCCTGAAGCCGCAAATCCTATAATACCAAGCCCCAGCGACATATCAGCACTAAAACACATTATTTTTACCTATAAATTAACTAGTATAATAAAAAAAACAATTAAGACAATGTTAAAGTTGGTCGGGACGGTCAAAAGCCCCGTGGTATATCACGTGCAGGGTGTAATAAACGAAGCTGAATACCCTAGATAAGAAGCTGCTAACAAATAGTTTCAAATAAATAATGATAAAAATCAAGAAAAAATTACTTCGTTTTAATGGGGCACTGGCATAAATTAAGCTTTGCGTTGGGTCATGTTAACGTTACAACGCATCCAGGTTATGCGAATCACCCAGATTGCGCATTTGTCTGAGTATCCAGTTTTGTCTTCTAAGGACATAATTCGAGGGGCGTGCAGCTCGCAACCGCAGAGGATTGGGCAAGGTGGCTGCTAGCATGGCGGCTTGGGAGCGGCTGAGGTTTTTTGCAGGAATGCCAAAATAGTGTTGGCTTGCGGCTTCTATGCCAAATAGATGATCACCAAATTCGGCAATATTCAGGTAAACCGCTACTATCCGTTCTTTAGTCCAGATTATTTCAATTAATAATGTAAACCAGACTTCCAGACCTTTACGGATAAAACTTTTTGATGGCGTTAGAAATATGTTTTTGGCCACTTGTTGGGAAAGGGTGCTGGCTCCTCTGAGTCGTCGTCCGCCATTGATGTAAGCGGTAATGGCGGAGCGTATGGCTTGTAAATCAAAGCCAAAGTGTTGGTAAAACTGTTGGTCTTCTGAAGCAATAACCGCTGCCGCCGCATTGGGGGAAATATTTCTTGCACTGACCCATTGGTATCGAATGGGCTTAAATGATTGGTCGTTAATTAAATCTTCATAATGCCGATACAGTATAAACGTGGTCGTTGGCAAAGGTAGCCAGCGGAAAAGATAAACCGCTATAACGGAGGAAGCGACAAAGAAAAGCAGGCTGTTTCTCAGTATTACACGGATGGATAAGGACCGGGTTTGACTGGTTTGTGGATGACGATTTTTTTTTGTCAATTTGCAGAGGCTATGGTTTGTTAATGTGGTTGGCTTTCTCGCCTTGGGCGAAGCGGCGTTTTGATACATGATAAAGCCTTTGTATCAGCTTGAACACAAACTAATTGCCTGAAAAGACTTTTAACGAGATGAAAAATGATGGCGTCACTTGCAAAAAACCTGATAATGGCACTTCGACAGGAAAGCTGTGGCTAGTGAATGTAATCATCATTTTACGATCTTGGTGAGCTTGTCGAACCATTCACCCGGATATTTTTGTTGGGTATCATTCACGAGATCTTGAGTTTGCCAGCCGCCGCCCAAGGCTTTATATAAAGCAACCAGATCGGTTGACAGTTGGGCTTCACTATCGACCAGATTGCGTTGCGTTTGGAAAAGCGCCTGCTGGGTTTGGAGTACATCCAGAAACATCGTTAAACCGTTACTATAGCGTTCATCAGCCATTTCAACGGCCAACTGGCTTGCGGCCACAGCCTGTGCAAGCGATTGGTGTCTGTGTTGTTCATTGCTATAGGCAACCAGTGCATCTTCGACCTCTTTAAAAGCATTTAAAACAGTAGACTGATAGGCGAGGAAAGCCAGATCAAATTGGGCATTTTTGCTTTTGATATTGGCGTTAATGCGTCCCCAATTTAAAATGGGCAAGGTTAAGGAGGAGGCGGTAGACCACGATTTACCAAGGGGGGTAAAGTCGGTGATGCGCGTATTTTGCAGGCCTAAAAATGCTGACAGGTTGACCCTGGGATAGAGTTCCGCAGTCGCAACGCCCACATTGGCGTTTGCTTCGGCAATTTTTCGTTCGGCATAACGAATATCGGGTCTGCGTAATAAGAGTTCAGACGGAAGCACCGCTATTGCTATCGCGGGCATTGCCGGAATTGAGCCTGGATTATCAAGCCGAACTGCGAGAGCATTGGGTTCTCGACCCAGTAATACGCTGAGCGAATGGATGGATTGGTTAACAACGGTTTGATACACGGGCATAAACGCCTCGGTAGTTGCAACCTGGGATTGAGCTTGCGCTACTTCCAACATGCTTGCAAAACCGGCTTTTTGGCGTATTTGAGTTAGCTCGGCGGTTTCCTGTTGAGAGTGTAAATTATCACGCGTGATGGCGATTAGCTGTTGATTGGTGCGTAACTGGATGTAGTTACTGGCAACTTCACCCAGCAGGGTTATCAGTACATTCCGGCTATTTTCAATTTCGCTGCCAACATTGGCATCAGCGGCTTCTATGGCACGTCTTACGCCACCAAAGAAATCCAGTTCCCATTGTGCATCAAAGCCGGATTGAAAAATGTTGATGAGCTGATTGCCGATACCAGAGCCGCCACTCGTAGCCGGTGCGCCGCCTGTTTGAGAGGTTGCGTTTGAATTATTGAAACGTCGACTGACATTACTTTTTCCGGTTATAGAGGGCAGGCCGGCGGTAATGGTTACCCAGCGTTGGGCGCGAGCATCTTTAACCCGCACCAAAGCCTGCTTTAAATCCAGATTGGCGGCAATGGCATCGGTGATAAGCCGGTTGAGTATGGGATCATTGAAACTTTTCCACCATTGTTCTGATAGGAGCAATTCTTTGTAGTTGTCCTTTAATTCAGGGTGCGGGTCTTTGTTTACCTCAGCCCATTGTTTGGGAGTGGCTACCTCAGGGCGTTTGTAGTCAGGCCCTACCGTACAGGCCGATGCCAACAGGGTTAAAGAGAATGCGAGGGTACGACGTTTCATAAGGCCGGCCCTTTGGCATTCGGGGGTTGTGCTGAATTCTGGGTGGGCGAGTAATCTTGCGCTTCAATAAATACGTCCATCTGCTGACCCACATAAATGGGCAGCAGCTTTCGGTCAAAGCGGTAGAGTGCTTGTAATACACGGGTATCAACCCGTTCGTTACTGTCGCCGGTCAAGGATTTTTTAGGGACAACATAAGGTTCTACATAAGCCAGGTTTAGGTCGACTTTGAAGTTTCGATTGCCGCGCAGAAAAGCAACTGCCTTGCTGTTTTTGTCGAACCGCCAGGCATCATTTTCGTCTATGTCAACCCGCACATGCAGCTTGTCCAAATTGCCCAGCACCAGTAACGGGGTGCTTAAAAATCCGGCTTGGGCAAATTCACCGGGTCGAATATTGACTTGTAATACCTCACCGTCTACCGGAGCGCGAACGATGAGTCGGCTTAAAGTGGTTTCAGTATCGGCCAGACTGGCTTGTGCTTGCTGCACTAAAGCCAAGGCGCTTTCCAGTCTGGCTTTGGTGATCAGCATGGCATTGCGTCGTCTAAGCAGTTCTTCGGCGCTAATGGCACGCCGGTCGGTAACGGCTTCAGCTAAATCACTCAGGGATTTTGCATCACTGTAAGTCGCTGTTGCGATAGTAACGTCGGCTTTGGCTTTGGCAAGGTCGGCCTGTTTAATCGCCAAGGTTGCACGGGTATCACGTTCATCCAGATAAAAAAGCGGTGCATCAGCTTTAACTTGATCACCAACCTTAACCGTTACGGTTTTAACAATTCCAGGCAAAGGCGTGCCAATAGCGATATTTTGGCTTTGCGCTTCAATAATTCCGGCACCGGCAATAAACGCTTTAAAGGGTGCCGAGGCGGGTTCTGTAACCGGTATCGCAATCGGTGTTGGTTGGTTACTGCGGATTACCGTGTAAGCGGCAAACGCAAATCCGGCGATTGCCAGCAAGGGGAGGGTGTATTTGATTTGCATATTTAAGGTTAAAGTTTCAAGGTGCAAGGGGGGCAAGGTTCAAGGTGCAAGGTTAAAGGCAAAGGGCAAAGGGCAAAGGGCAAAGGGCAAAGGGCAAAGGGCAAAGGGCAAAAGGGAGGCATATTGTTTTCGCCTTTAACCTTTCGCCTTTAACCTTGCTTCCTTTCACCTTGCATAACCTTTCACCTCAACAATATGCCCGTCATCCATTTCGGCAATGCGGTCTGCGAAGTCAAAAATACGCGCGTCATGGGTCACAATGACTAAAGTACGGTCTTTGTGTAACGCAACGTCTTTGAGTAATTTCATGACATTGCGGCCGGTTTCATGATCCAGTGCACTGGTGGGTTCATCGCAGACGATAAGTCGCGGGTTATGCACCAAGGCACGGGCAATGGCGACACGTTGCTGCTGTCCGCCGGAAAGTTGAGACGGTAAGGATTTCCAGCGAGCTCCCAAACCCACTTGCTCAAGTAGCGTTATGGCTTTACGCTCGGCTTCGGCGCGTTTCATGCCGTTAATAATCAGCGGAATGGAGACATTTTCTGCGGCATTGAGTGAAGGCAACAGATTAAAAGCCTGAAATACAAAGCCGATGTTTTTTGCCCTGAAATATAACTTGTCCTTGCTGCGCATGGTCAGTAAATTTTCGCCGAACAATTCACAAAGCCCTTCATCCTGATCAAGAATGCCGGCAATCACTGAAATAAGAGTCGTCTTGCCGCAACCGGAGGGGCCGACCAACATCATCAGTTGACCGGCAATAATATCCAGATTAATACCGTTAAGAGCGGTTACTTTTTGCCCGCCGGTATCATAAACCTTGACCACATTTTGGCAGCGCACGGCTAGGTTCATTATTTATCCTTTAAAAACAATGGCAGGTTCCAGTCGAATCACTTTGAGAATGCTGATAATGGCGGCAAAGGCGCAGATCAGACTGATTCCCGCACCGCTGAACAGCAACAGTTGCCAGGGAAATTTGAAAGCCAGAATGGTATGGCGCATGGCAAAACCAAATAATGCGGTTAGACCTACGCCAAAACCATAACCGATGCTGCCGACCAGAACCGCTTGTAATAAAATCATGCGCAGCAAGATCCAGTTGCTGGTACCCATGGCTTTTAGGACGCCGAATTGCATCAGATTTCCCAGCGTGAAATTATAAAAGGTCTGACCGGCAATAGCGGCACCGACAATAAATCCCAACAGTACCGACGTGCCGAAATTAATCGGAATACCCGTGTTGTGCATAAAATATTCGAAAGTGAGGGTTTTAAACTCTTCCTGCGTATAAGCCGCCAGGCCGGTTGAGTCACGGATGCGGCGGGTCAATTCGACAAGGTCTTGTCCTTTTTTGGCTTTTACCAAAACAAACGATAACAGCTTGCGCTCCTTGGGCGCGTAACTTTTGGCGCGTGAATAGGTGGTGTAGATGACCGGTTGGGATTGAAAGGTACGCGTGACTTTGGCAATGCCGACAACAATCGCACGCCGGTCATTTAGCTCCAAGCTATCGCCTATTTTGAGTGGAACGGGTTTGCCGCCGGGTATGAGTGAAGGCTTTCCCAGCTTTTCACTGGCACCGTCAATATCGACGATAACGCTATCGCTACGGCGCAAGTCATCAATTTTTCCTTCCAGCATGACCGGTGGGCCGCCGATTAAAGTGGCATCATCCAGACCTACCACATTACAGGTTTGAAAGGTGCCATCGAGAAGGCGTGCTTTTAGTAGTCCCTTATACATCGGCATTGCCCATTCCACACCGGAAATGCCCCGTACCCGATAAAGTTCCGTATCCTGCATGGGTTTGATGTCATCAACAAATTGTACTTTCGGATCGATTACCCAGATATCAGGCAAGCCGACATCCGTTATAAAACTGTAAGTGCGTGCCATGATGCCCAAAAAAATGGCGGGCTGCTGGGTCATAATTAACGAGGCAAACGTTAGTCCCATAACAATACCGATATATTTACCGGTATCGCCCATCAGCATTTTTAAGGCGATATGATTCATGGTGTTGTTTACTCTTTTGGTAGGGTAAGCCGGCTTAGGGCGGCCAGGGAAAACTGTGTGATATGTTCCGCGCCGGCTTGTATGGCCGCTGCATCAGCAACCAAATCAGGATAAAGATGGTCAATAATCGAGCGTGAGTGTTTAAACATCAGGCACTGACCTAAAATACTCAGCAGACAACGCTGGACGACCACATTATCAACAGGATATTTAAGGATTTGTCTGATAATGTCTTCAAGCAGCGCAATTTGCGGAACGATGGCTGTTTCCATAATGTCATCCAAGGCGTTGGTGGGGTCGGCAATCTCACGGGCAATCAGTTTACTGTGCAGGCCCAATTGACTGTCGTCCAGCAATTTATGTAAAAAATTATTGATAAATACGGCAAGACGCTGTTCTGGAGGCAAGCTTTTATCAAGCGCGGCATCTTGTGGATACAAACGATTGGTTTCCCGAAAAGCAAAAGCTAACGCCTGGCTATAAAGCGCTTCTTTACTGCGGAAATAGTAGTTTACCGAAGCCGCGTTGACATGGGCTCTGGAGCAAATCTCGCGCACGGTCGCCTCACGAAAACCGTATTCGGCAAATACTTCCACGGCGACTTGCAGCAGACGGTCAAAAACAGGTTCGATGGCAGTTGATTGAGTCATTTTAACGCTTGTATTAAACAGTTGTTTGAAATTATTGTATAGCTAACCGCTGCACATAGCAATCAAGCGATTAAGTGGGCTTTTAGGGTGTACTGACTGAAATATTTGAGAGCCTCAATAACTTTTAAAACGTGAGATGATGACACTCAAATTATTTCATAAAAATAGTGACCTGTTAGACTTCGTTTTCCCGCGCTTAAAAAAGGGCAGTAGACTGGAAACGTGTTAAATCAGATCGGAAAAATATTGTGTTGGTGCCGATTGAAAACTGACCAAGGGATTTAGCGGTGCACTAACCGCTCCGCAAATCAGCCGTGCACGGCGGCAAATAGGGGATGGCAAGCGGGTTGAAGAAGTAGTGGAACTATTGAAGGTAAGCAGGGCAACGCTATATATAATTAGAAAATAATATTTTATTAATTTTAAAATATTAAATTTTTGCTTTATATTATTTTACCATTTTTGTGTAAATGTGTCTTTTTGATATAATAGAAAATCCTTAACTTGTAGGAGTTGGCTTTTATGCGTCTATCTCTCGAGATTACCCAAGAACAACGTCATAGGCTTAAAGTTGTGTCTGCTTTGAGCGGGCAGACCATGAAAGACAATGTGTTAACCCGTGTCTTCTCAGAAACATCAGCACAGGAAGATGACGAAGCCCTGCGACAGCTTGGGGCTTTCTTGGCACCAAGACTAGAAGAAGCGAGACAAGGCAAATTCGTTGACAAGTCAGTTATGCAAATCGCGGAAGAAACAATAAAAAAATTGAAGGAAAAGCTATAAATGCGGCCTTATCATATTACCCCTTCCGCAGAACAAGACGTTATCGACATCACCAGCTACACCTTGGAAAAATGGGGCGAAAAGCAAGCCTTACACTATGCCGGATTACTCGAAAAACGCTTTCATGAAATAGGCCGTATGACCGCAACAGTGCGGAGTTTTTCCAAACTTTACCCCGAAATCATGGTTGGCAGGGTGAACATCACTACATCTTTTTTACGCACCAGAACGGCCAGAAGCCGCAAATTTTCGCTGTGTTACATGAACGTATGGACTTTGTAATATGGCTGGAAAAAAGACTAAAGTTATAATTTTATAAATATATTATTTTATTTTCGCGATCCTATAAGACCTAATAACTGCTTCCCGGCATGGGGATTCGAATGTGATAAAAATAAACAGGAAGCTAGGAGGCTGTCCGAGAACTCGATTTTTTAAAAAATTCAATTTTCAAGCAATTGATTTGTATTGATATATTTATTTGAAAATCACTGATTTTGCTATTCTCGGACAGCCTCCTAGAGCTTCCTGAGCCGGGTTACCAAGCTGGAGCTTGGGAACAGGGAATAAATTTAAAAATGCAAAGCGGGGGCAGGTTTTGGGAGCAGCCGGCAAGGCTGTAAGAGCTAAGTGTGGAATAGTTCGTTGGGGTGAGGCAACGAACCCCAACATTTTATGCTTCGTATTGTTGGGATTCCTTGCGTCATCCCAACCTGGAGCTATGTCGGGTACATCTTTTCGTGCCCGACATTTCCACGTTGAAATAGTGTGATGATATTGGCAAGGCTATCCCAAAAAATTAAACATAAAGTGCTGCCATGCGCCGCCAATAATAACCGCTATGCGCTCTGTCGTCCCAAAGCAATAGTTGATGATGTATGTTTTTTTGCCACAATATTGAACTTAAGTGTTCATTATTGGGTAAAAAAGGATCTTCTTTGCCAATGACCAGGGTAATATCCATTTCCCTTAGCTTGTTTAAACGCCAGGAACAGTCCAGGTTAGGTAAAAAATGGCTGGGCGTATGAAAATAAATATCTTCATTATAAAAACCATCGAACAGGTCGTTAAAAAACTCTACATTCAGGGTAAGATCATAACGACCCGAGAAGGCAACCAGCTTTTTAAAAAACTGGGGGTAACGAAATGCAATATTGGTGGCATGAAATGCACCCAGACTTAAGCCATGAGAAATTACACACTCATGCTGATTTTTGCTGTCCATAAAGGGTAATACTTCGTTTAGAATGTATTCTTCATAGTCTATATGGCGCTGGATACGTCCATGAGGATGCGCCCAGTCACAGTAAAAACTTTCAATGTCGATACTATCGATACAATAGAGTTGTAGCCAGCCTTGTTCTATTTTGTGCTTTAAAGCGTGGACTAACCCTAGTTTTTCATACTCATAAAATCGTCCCAAGCGAGAAGGAAAAACCAACACCTTTGCACCGGCATGACCAAATACCAGTAATTCCATATCGCGCTGCAGTCGATCGCTCCACCATTTGTGATATTCACGATTCATTTATATCTCCTGTGTTTAGGGGGGATTGGTGTTCGCCAAGTGATGCAAAAAAAGCATCCAGTTGATTAAGAAGTTCGTGCTCTTGCTGTCCTTGAGCCGGGTAGTTGTGATGCCCTGCCTCCAAGATAAACAGTTGCTTTTCGTTGGGTAATGCGTTGTAGATTGGAAACTGTCCGGGGGGCGCGACACAAGGATCAAATGTTGCACAGGCACAATGCATGGGTTGGGTAATGCGCTTTGCTGCCAAGGCGGCATCGTAATAGCGCAAAACAGCAAGCGTTTGTTTTTTGTGGGTTTTATAATATTCTTGAACGCTTTTTGCGCTGCCGTTGGTGGGCAGTCTTAAGCGTAACGGGTGATGACCAAACGTGGGTACATTGAAGTGGCCTTTACTAATACGCGATTCCCACGCCAGCGCCAAAGCGCCAATACCGCCACCAAAACTGATGCCCAGATAGCCCAAATGTCCCCTTAGCTGAGGAAACAGGGACAGCATCGTACTGACTGCCAGCCATAAATCATCAACACACCCTCCCAGAATATAGTGATCTTTCTGGTTAATATTGTGTAGTACATGCCAATAAGGCTCGGAAGAAATAGTCGGTTGGGCGCTAAGTGACAGGCCACGAAAACAGGGAAACAACAAGGCCGCATCTTTAAAGGGCAAGTGATAATCAGGCTCATCACGTCCTCCATAGCCGTGCCCGACAATAAAGCCACGTTTAATTACCCCGGAAGTCGGCACCATTAACCAGCCATGAATAGGACAGTTATCGGTAGAGGTGTAACCTATCTCAAATAAACGCCACCCCAGCTTATCTTCGTTGATAATTTTTGTGTGGGGTTGCGGATCAAGGGTTAAGGCTTTTTGATAGCGCTGTTGCCAAAAGCAATCAAAATCCTTCGGTTTTTTCGGCGTTTTTACAGCAAGCAACTGGTCAAGCGTGTATCCATAAGTTGGATCAAAACTGTAGTTAACGGTATCCATAATTTTTTTATTGTCGCCTGATATTAATGTAATCCCAAAAGCACTGACCTTTATAACACGGTAATTATTACAGGATTATTTACACATAAAAAGGAGGTCAATCAATAGTCATTGTTCAGTAAATTATTACTTTTTGCCAGATTTTTTAACTTTTCATTCGAAGCAATCATCGGTAGCGCGAAAAACAAAAAATCAGTTTATATTTTCACGTAAATAATACCGGAAACATTGTTTTTAGGCAGCTAATAATCTTTGAGTTAAATTAATATTTATCAAATAACCCATTAATTTCAAGTAAAAGCAAGTCTTAACGAGAAATATAAGATAAAACTTATTTACTGTTTTATATAGGTGTGTTATAAGGAATCGGTTATGTTTTTATCTGTACGATTGCTACAGATAGCCATTCATATATCTCCTGCATGTAAATACGCAATTAACAAATTGCAACAAATTATCAGGCTCTTGTTTGCGATTATGAAAAATAACCACAATCAAGGTGGATTAATTACCATCAAAAGCATTGAGCGTTTATCTGTGCGACATCAATCCAAATGATTAAGTCGTGCTTGATGCCAATCAATACTTTTTAAGGGAACCAGTCTATGACAGATGAACCTTTAGTGCTATTGATTGAGGATGATAAACCCTGCTCCAATTTACTGAAATTCATGCTTTCCAGGAGCGGCTATCGCGTGTTGGTTGCAGAAGACGGTTTGTCTGCTAAAAACAAAATTAACATCCTTTCTCAACCACCACACCTGGTGTTATTAGACTTGATGATGCCCTTTGTCGATGGGTATCAATTACTTCAGCAGATTCGTCGCAAGCCGGAATGGGTTAACACCCCAGTCATCATTCTTAGTACTAAAACCGAGGAGAAGAATATCGTCCGTGCTTTTGACTTGGGGGCATTCGATTATGTAACCAAGCCTTTTCAACTAGGTGAATTGCTGGCCCGGATTCGCTGCCAGATAAACAACAGGCTGCACCATGGCTAATGGTCTGTGGTTTTGTCTATTGTGGCTTGCTGTTTCGCGATCCTTGTATGCCGGCGACAAACAAGAACTGATTGATATTAACGTCCAGACTGGGCGCTACGTGGCGGCAGAGTCCCTGTTGCGTCAGCAAATCGAGACCCGACCAACAAACTTGGATGCCCATTTTCAACTTGCCAAGTTGCTGTCATGGCAAAAAAAATTTAAGGAAGCAGAGCTTGAGTACCAATTACTTTTAGCTCGCGAACCCGGTAACGCCGATTATTTACTTGGATTAGCACAAGTCTACGTATGGCGAGGCGATGCACGCACCGCGTTGCCTTTGATTAAAAGAGCACAATCACTTTCGCCTGCCGATCCTGATATTTGGCGCTTACATATTCAGGCTCTGATTATCTTAAATGATGCAACTTCGCGTCAGCAAGCTATCATTGTTCAGCAACAGGCTTCCAGCCGATTTCCCAAGTTGAGCTGGCCTGTGGTTACCAACAGCGTAAAGCCCAGCCAACTCAATGTTACCAATGAGTCCCAGCAAGCAACCGGCAACGGACAGGATCCCATATTTGATCTTATTCACCGTAACCAGATCGAATTAGGCGGATCGTATGATTACTTAAGTAAAAACAAAGGCTTTTGGCGTTCTGAATATCTTAGTTTTGAGCATCGCTTCGCGCCGCAGAAAGTTGTTTACGGCATGTTTTCGCAAATAGAACGATTTGGCCTTAACGACGAGCAGTCTTTGCTGGGCGGCTATTATCCTTTATTGCCAAAGTTAACCCTGAATCTTGAAGGTAATGTCACTCCGTCGCCACAGGTATTGGCCAAAAATAGTATCATGGCATCGCTACAAGCGGGTCTTGGCTATAATTGGTTTTTAACGGGAGGTTTTAGACACAGCGAATATGGCACAGGCCCTATGCAGCAGGGTTTTTCAACCTTGGAAACCTATTTCTCCGATTTTCGCGCCGCTTACACGGTTAGAGTTACCGATTCATTAAACAGAACCCAGTTTGGGCATAGTTTCAATCTGTCCTATTACTATCAGGACACCAGTTATATCAAGCTAAGCTATAGCATGGGGGCAGAAAACAGCGGTTTTCAGGGCGTTATTTTGGACACACAGGCCTTCGCATTATACGGTCGACATTGGTTCAATCAAGACTGGGCTTTATCCTGGGCGCTGGGACATATCGAACAAGGCACAGCCTATAATCGTGAAGGAGTAAGTCTTGGGCTTCGCCGCGCTTTCTGATATCCGGGTTGTCATTGCTTTTTGGATAGGTGCAATTTCAACGCTGCTGACTGTAATTATACTGTTGGAAGTCCTACGAATGCGGATATGGTCGATGCTCAGGGAACGTCATAGTCGCCAATTTCGAGAAACTATACAGGACTTTCTTATCCGGTATCTCGCTGGAGAAAAACCTGATGCACCGAAGATCACTAGTCGCGATTTGCCGGATTTTCTTTTCCAGTGGATACATTTTCAGGAAATACTTCGCGGCGACAGTAAGCTACGACTTAATCAAGCTTTACACGATTTTGCCCTGGAAGCAAAAATCCGTAAGCTATTGCGTAAAGGCGCTTTCGAAGATCGCTTGATCGCGGCAACTGCGCTGGGGCATTTAGGCGACAGGCAGGCTTGGGATCAGCTATTGATTTTACTCAACAAGCCGTCACCTTTGCTATCGATAACAGCAGCACGAGCTTTGATTATGATTGATTCCGTTAAGGCACGCGACATCGTCGTACCGCTAATTATCAGGCGTCGCGACTGGATGCCTACCCGTCTGGCACTGATATTAAAACAGGCTGACCCAGTATTTCAACAGGCATTCCTGACGGACTTGGATCTCTATGCACAAGAATCTCCCCCTTATCTGCCACGCCTGATGCGTTTAGTCACAGCCCTTCAGCTTAGCCAGCCATTGCCGTTTGTCAGAAAATTCCTGATGACCAGCCACGACCCCAATCTGTTGGCTGCCAGTCTGCGACTGGTTTACCATCCATCGGAACTGGATTTGGTTCGAGGACTTTTTGGTAACCCGCACTGGTCGGTACAGGTGCAGATAGCCGTCGTATTAGGTAAGATAGGGATGCCACAAGACGCTCACTATCTCTTGTCGCTGCTCAATTCTAAATATTGGTGGGTGCGTTACCGAGCCGCTCAGTCGCTGGTTCAATTGCCGTTTATTAACCACCGAGCCGTCAAGCACCTGATTAAAAGCCGTACCGATGTCTTTGCTCATAATATGTTGCAGCATATCGTCGCCGAAAAGGAGCGCAGATGAGTGAATTCCATATTGATTTAAATCAGTTCGTCAGTTTCAGTGAATGGTTTTTTTTGGGATATTTCGTTTCCATCAGCGGCTGTTATATGTTGCTTAATTTGATCGCGTTTTTTAATCTCAAAGCCTACATGCCGAATAAAGTGCTGGAAAGTTTGCCGCAAATATATTCCGGACTGGAGCCACCCGTTAGTATTTTGATTCCCGCTTATAATGAACAAGAGACCATAGTCGCGTCGATTCAATCGATGCTGCAACTCAGTTACCCATTATTTGAACTGATCGTTGTCAACGATGGCTCAAAAGACAGAACCCTGGAGATTTTAAAGAAAACTTTTGATTTGTTGCCGTTTCCTGAAGCATATCACAAACGCCTAAAAACCAAGGCGGTACGCGGCATTTACCAGTCTGCTTGGTACCCGAACCTGCGGGTGATCGACAAGGAAAATGGTGGT
>Ga0194053_10000966_pt1 | contig 19542 bp, 15 predicted proteins | sample SepL228m_MetaG_FD_161684 | JGI IMG/M metagenome (GOLD analysis project Ga0194053, IMG submission 161684) | Anoxic zone freshwater microbial communities from boreal shield lake in IISD Experimental Lakes Area, Ontario, Canada - Sep2016-L227-8m | ecosystem: Environmental > Aquatic > Freshwater >... | reverse complement strand
ACCGCGCACCCAACGTTGAAACGTTGGGCTATTTTCGGCCATCCCTCCGGGATGAGGAGGGTCAAATCCTAGCGGCATTGGACTCCGTGCAGGGCCAGAACAAGAGTAAGAGCAAGAGCGAGAACAAGAGCAAGAACAAGAGCAAGAACAAGAGCAAGAACAAGAGCAAGAACAAGAGCGAGAACAAGAACAAGAGCGAGAACAAGAGCAAGAGCAAGAGCAAGAGCAAGAGCAAGAGCAAGAGCAAGAGCAAGAACAAGAACAAGAGCAAGAGCGAGAACAAGAGCAAGAGCAAGAACAAGAACAAGAGCAAGAACAAGAGCAAGAGCGAGAACAAGAGCAAGAGCAAGAGCAAGAGCAAGAACAAGAGCAAGAGCAAGAACAAGGGACCTGCCCCACGCTGCTCGGCAAAGGAGAAGGCCAAAGATTATGGAGTGCGCCGGCAGAGCGTAGCGGCGACGGCGCTTTGGCCCTGCGCGGAGCGCCTGCAGTCTCTAACCAAGCGAGCTGAGGAAATCAGGTAGGATACGGAATCGGCTACGATTTCTTGAAACCACCCTGAGTCAGAGGCGAGAATGTCGAATCCTCCTTGCTTCCGAGGGCTGCTGAAATAGCATCCTGCTGTGAATGACCTTGCGAATCGCGTTGACCAGAGCATCTGCGCCCGCCGGCTTCTTGATCGGGGGCAGCGGATTCTGATCGCCGTTTCGGGCGGGGTGGATTCGATGGTGCTGCTGCGCGTCCTGAGCGAGTTGGCAGCAAAGTACGGCTGGCAACTGAGCGTGGCGCATGTGAACCATCGGTTGCGCGGGCGGAGCAGTGACGCGGATGAACGGCTCGTCAGGCTCACGGCGAGAACACTGAACCTGCCGGTTTGGGTCGAGAGAGCGGATGTGCGCCAGTTCGCCCGAACGCACAATCTCTCGATAGAAATGGCCGCGCGGAAAGTGCGCCACGATTTCCTGGCGCGCACGGCGTCGCAACTGGGAATTCGCAGCGTTGCGCTCGCGCATCACGCGGATGATCAGCTCGAGCTTTTCTTTCTGCGACTGCTGCGCGGCAGCGGTGGCGAAGGGCTCGCCGGAATGAAATGGCGGAATCGGTCGCCGAGCGACCCGAAAATTGAACTGGTTCGTCCGCTGCTCGACCACCCAAAGTCCACGTTGCACGACTACGCTTCCGAGAAGCAAGTCAGGTTTCGCGAGGACGCCACCAATGCGCTGCTGGACATTCAACGAAACCGCATCCGGCACGAATTGCTGCCGCTGCTCCGCAAGGAATATCAGCCGGCCCTGGATAAAACCGTCTTGCGAACGATGGAGATTGTCGCGGCGGAAGCAGATTGCGTTACCCAGGCGGCGTTGCAGTGGCTCGATCGAGGGGGGAAGAGGCAGTCGGGCGGGTGGAACATCGAGGATCGAGGAATGGATGAGATTCGAGGTGAGAGGAACCGGCCAATCCGCCCGCATCCCTCGACTCTCTTTGATGAATTGCCCGTAGCTGTCCAGCGCCGCTCTCTGCAACTGCAATTGCTGCGTCAAGGAGTCGTGGCCGACTACGACCTTTTGGAACAGCTCCGCTCGGCTGCCAACAGGGCGGTTAGCATCGGACCCTGGCATAGCGGGATGATGCATCCCGCCGGTATTCGCCGGTTTATGGTCAGAGGGTCCGAGGGTCAAGGAAACCCCGGGCCTGGTGACGGCCGGAGAGTCGAGCCGCCGTCGTTACTCCAGGCAATCCGCGACTGCCTGGGAGTGGTGACTTTGCAAGAGCCAACATCAGAAGAGTTTAGGTCGGATGAAATCGAGGTAAATCTGGGCGAAAGGGCAGGGGAGGTTGTGTTCGATGGAGCGGTGATGCGCTGGAGGGTGGATATAAAAAGGCCAGTCAGACGACCTCAACGCAGGGTCGGGCGCGAGTTTTTTGATGCGGACAGGGTTGGGTCTTGCATCTGGCTGCGGCATTGGCGTCCAGGCGACCGTTTTCAGCCGATTGGCATGGCGTGTGCAGTCAAACTCCAGGACTTTTTCACTAACGGAAAGGTTCCGCGCAGGCGGCGTCGTGATCTGATCGTCGCCGCAACCGCCAAAGGCGAGGTGTTTTGGGTGGAGGGGATGCGAATCTCGGAACGATTTAAGCTTACAGAACAAACGATTCGCCGCTTGCAATGGCGCTGGAATAGGGCTTAAATGGGTTAGTTGCGGCGGCTGACCAATCGTGTTAACTTGCCACAACTGTTTTGAAGATGGCCGATAATAATAAATCTGGCGACGACGACAAGAACTCCAAAAAGGGAGGGGAGTTCAAGGTTCCACCGCGTACATGGATCGTATGGATTGCGATTTTTAGCGGCATTATTCTGCTGATGCTTTTCAAAGACCGAATGGATGCGCCGGGTGACCTGCTCAGTCAATACCGATTCCAGCAACTGGTCGAGTCCAACCAGATTATTCAGGCTACCATTAACTACAGTCCGCAAAGTCCGGCTCTCAATGAGATCGTGGGCAAATACCGCAAGGTGGAGAATGACCCGAAGTCCGAGGTGCCGTTTCGGGCCAAAGCCCGGCTGTATCCTGAATTGGAAAAGAAACTTCTTACCTTGCCGCAGTTCGAGCCGCGCGAGCCGAATACGATATTGTTTAGTTTCATGGTGAGCGTCCTGCCGATCATCATCATCGCTGCCCTGATCTGGTTCTTCTTCATTCGCCAAATCAAAATGGCGGGCAAAGGCGCGTTGAGTTTCGGCAAGAGCAAGGCTCGGTTGCTGGCCAAAGAACGGAACAAGACGACCTTCAAAGATGTTGCCGGCGTCGAGGAAGCTATTCAAGAGGTTTCCGAGTTGGTTGAGTTCCTCAAAGATCCGAAGAAGTTCCAGCGGCTGGGCGGTCGCATCCCGAAAGGTGTTTTGATGATCGGCCCGCCGGGGACGGGCAAAACGCTATTGGCCAAAGCGATTGCTGGCGAGGCCGATGCCGCTTTCTTCAGCATCAGTGGTTCGGATTTCGTTGAAATGTTCGTCGGGGTCGGCGCCAGCCGGGTCCGTGACATGTTTGAACAGGCTCGCCGGAACACGCCCTGCCTGGTGTTTATTGACGAAATTGACGCCGTAGGGCGCAGCCGGGGCCACGGCTTGGGAGGCGGCAATGACGAACGTGAGCAGACCCTCAACGCGTTGCTGGTCGAGATGGATGGTTTCGATACGCAGGAAGGCATCATCATCATCGCGGCCACCAATCGGCCCGATGTTCTGGACCCGGCATTGTTGCGCCCGGGCCGTTTTGATCGCCAGGTCACCGTCAATTTGCCCGACGTGCGCGGACGCGAAGCCATATTGAAAGTCCACGCCAAGAACGTAAAGCTGGCACCCGCGGTTGACCTGTCCGTGATTGCGCGCGGCACGCCAGGCTACTCCGGCGCCGAACTGGCAAACCTGCTGAATGAAGCGGCGCTCCTGGCGGCGAGCACGAACAAGAAGGCCGTCAATATGGAAGAGCTCGAGGAAGCTCGCGACAAGGTGCGCTGGGGGCGGGAACGCCGCAGCCTGGCCATGACGGATGAGGAGAAGAAGTTCACTGCCTGGCACGAAGCCGGTCATGCGCTGCTCAACGTCGTCCTCGAACACACACATCCGTTGCACAAAGTCACCATCATCCCGCGCGGCCAGTCGCTCGGTTCCACGATGTCGCTCCCCAAGACGGATATCTTGAACCGCCGCCGCAAGGAAATGCTGGACGTGATCGCTGTCATGATGGGCGGGCGCATCGCCGAGGAAATCATCTCCGGCGATATTTCAAGCGGTGCGGCAGGCGATATTCAGCAGGCGACCAATATGGCTCGGGCGATGGTGACGCAATGGGGCATGAGCGACCGCCTGGGCATGGTGCAATACGGGGACGACGATGAATATGTCTTTCTTGGCCGGGAGGTGTCACGCGCCAAAGTCTATAGCGAAGGCACCGCGCAGGAGATCGACGGCGAAGTCAAACGCATCATCGACAACGCTTACAAGACCGCGAAGGACATCCTGACGACCAATCTTAGCAAGCTGGAACTGATTGCCAAATCGCTCCTCGAATACGAGACCCTTGATGGTCAGCAAGTCGCGGAAATCGTCCAGACCGGCAAGTTCACGGCACCGCCACCAATGCCACATGTCGATCCGCCGCGCGGCGCGCCGGCGGGCACACCGCTCCCGGAAACACCCACCAAACCGGCCCCGCCGCAGTTGCCCGGACTCGGCACGCCCGCACCGGCAACCGCTTAAAGGTTCGCGGCTTTCTGGTTTTCCATCCGGGATACTGCCCTCGCAATTCCAGATTCGACATTTCGTTTTCCGGTCCTTAGCTTGTGCGCATGATCGTTGCGCCTTCGTTGCTGGCCGCAAATTTCGGCCGGCTCGCCAGAGAAACTGAGCGGGTGAATACCGCCAGAGCTGACTGGCTGCATCTGGACATCATGGACGGGCATTTCGTGCCGAATATCTCATTCGGACCGGCCGTGGTGCGCACGCTGCGTCCGCTGACGCGGCTGTTTTTTGACGTCCACCTGATGTGCTCCAAGCCTGAGATTTTGTTGGAGCCATTCGCCCAGGCAGGCGCCAGCCAAATCGACATCCACGTCGAACTCGGCGACGCTGTCACGCCGCTGCTTTGGAAAATCAAATCCCTCGGCAAGAAGGTCGGCCTGGCGATCAATCCCCCCACCTCGATTGCAATGGCCCAGCCCTTTCTCGAGCAGATTGACTCACTGCTGATCATGACAGTGAATCCCGGGTTTGGCGGACAGTCTTTCATTCACGAAATGCTGCCCAAAATTCAGCAGGCATTCGTCTGGCGCCGCGAAAGGCGTCTCAGCTACCACATCGGCGTGGACGGCGGCATCGACTTCCAGACCGCCGGGGAATGTGCGCGAGCCGGCGCTGATGCCTTTATTAGCGGCACCACGCTCTTTCGCCAACGTAACTTCGGCGCGGCGGTGAGGAAAATGCGCAAGATCATCGAAGCGGCGCGCCCGGCGCACGGCGATTCTCCATCCGCGACGCTCGCCCCTCAAATCTCTTAACAGCTATGAACATCAAATTCGGGACGGACGGCTGGCGGGCAGTTATCGCCGAGGACTTTACTTTCGCAAATGTCGAGCGGGTCTCTCAGGCCACGGCCGACTATTGGAGCGCCAATCCGGTAGCGGGCACCGAGAAGAAGGTTATTATTGGTTACGACCGGCGGTTCCTGTCGGACAAGTTTGGCCAGCGCGCCGCTGAGGTCTTCGCCGGCAACGACTTCCAGGTCGTGCTGACGCCCGTGCCCACGCCGACACCGTCGGTATCTTTTGCCGTCAAAGCCCAGCGCGCGGTTGGGGGTATAATGATTACCGCAAGTCACAACCCGCCCGCCTTCAACGGCTTCAAACTCAAGTCGCATTACGGCGCGTCCGCAGAATCAGCCACATGCCAGGCGGTGGAGAGTTTCCTGGACCGGAACCCTGTCCGAACAAAAAACCTGGCAGACGCTCTGAAAGAAAAGCGGATCAGAATCAAGGATGTCCGGCCCGCGCATTACGCGGCTTTGAAACGGCTCGTGGACTTCAAGCTCATCGCAAACTCCAAACTCCGGTTCGCGCATGAAGCCTTGTTTGGTGTCGGCGCGGGCTGCTTCGAGGAATTGCTGGCCGGTACCACCTGCCAGGTGACGACTTTGAACGGCCAGCATGACCCGCTGTTCGGCGGTATTAACCCCGAGCCGATTGAAGTGAATTACGCGCGCAGTTCCGCCTTCCTCAAGAAGCATCCGCACGATATTTGCCTGGTCACGGATGGCGACGCCGACCGCGTCGGCGGCATGGATGGACACGGCAATTACTTGACCACGCACCAACTGATTTGCCTGCTGCTGCATCATTTCGTCGTCAATCGGAAGGGCAGGGGACGTGTCGTCAAGGCGCTGACCACAACCTCGATGGTGGATAAGATGTGCGCGGCTTATGGGCTGGAATTGACCGAGACGGGCGTCGGTTTCAAATACATCGCTGCGGAAATGATCAAGGGCGGCGTGTTGCTCGGGGCGGAAGAGAGCGGCGGAATTGGCTTTCCCGGCCACATTCCAGAGCGCGACGGCATCGCGGCAGGCCTGCTGCTGCTCGAAATGCTCGCAACCGAGCGGATTTCAATCAACCGAATCCTTGCAAACCTGGTGAAAGAATTCGGGCCGCATCGCTATGGCCGCATCGATACCCGGTTTCCGCTCGAAAAGCGCGGCGCATTAATGGACTTCCTGCAAAAGAATCCGCCGGGCAAGTTGCTGCGCTCGCCCCTGGCGGACATGAAGGCCTACGACGGTGTGAAGTTCATCGGGCAAGATGGCTCATGGTTGATGCTGCGCGGCTCCGGCACCGAACCGATTCTGCGGATCTATGCCGAGGCCGGCACTGACGCTGACGCGCAGAAATTACTCAGGCTGGGAGTGGAGTTGACCCGGCGAGTGTAAAACACAGATTATCCCGGACCCAGATGCCCTTTGATAGCGCTGTACACCATCTGCACTGCCACTGCCGACAGGATCATTCCCATCACCCGGCTGAGAATATTCAGCCCCGCCCGCCCCATCAGTGCGACAATCCGGTCCCCCAACAACATCAAGAACATATTAGCGACCAGCACCAGCAGCATTACCCCACAAGCCAGTGTTTGATCGAGAAGGTTGTGAGTGTTGTTGTTCGTGAGCACCACCGCCGCCAGCAAGGCTCCGGGCGTCGCGATGGTCGGCATTGCCAGCGGAAAAACCGCCACGTCCCGTCCCTCCTCGGCTGCATCGGCTGGGGCTGATTCCCGGGAAAAGATCATGGTCAAGGCGAACAAAAACAGCACAATCCCGCCGGCGATCTGAAATGAAAGCAGCTCGATCCGCATCTCCTCCAACAGATACTGTCCCAGGTACAGAAACCCGGCGAGAATACCGAATGCAATGACCGAAGCCCGGATCGCCGCCTTTCGGCGCTCAGCGGAGGATAGATCCTTGGTCACGGACAGATATAACGGAATGGTGCCGACAGGGTCGATTGTAACCCAAAACGTCACCAGGTCGAAAAACAGTTCATTGGAGGTCATAAACTTTGCAGCGTAGCTGGTTGCGGGGAATGCGCTATTCTTTTCTGCCAGCATGTCACGCGGACACCTGCATCAGATTGATCACTGTTCCCGATGAACTGTGGACGGAACTGGCGGCAGCATGGTTGGGTGCCCGGCGCAAACCCCTGGCACCCAACCCGATCAGTGCCTACATGTGCCCGATAATATTGTCGCCAAACTCCGAGCACTTGATTTCCGTGGCGCCTTCCATCTGGCGGGCGAAGTCGTAGGTGACACGCTTTGATAGGATTGCTCCGTTGAGTCCTTTGATGATCAAATCGGCCACTTCGTCCCAGCCCAGGTAACGGAACATCATTTCGCCGCTCAACACCACGCTGCCCGGATTCACTCTGTCCTGGTTCGCGTATTTGGGCGCGGTGCCATGCGTCGCCTCGAAGATGGCGTGCCCAGAGATGTAATTGATGTTGCCGCCCGGCGCGATCCCGATGCCGCCGACCTGCGCGGCCAGCGCGTCGCTCAGGTAATCGCCATTCAGGTTTAGCGTGGCGATGACGTCAAAGTCTTCCGGGCGTGTAAGCACTTGCTGGAGGGTGATGTCCGCAATCGCGTCTTTGATGACGATTCCCTGCGGCAGCTTGCACCACGGGCCGCCATCAATTTCCACCGCTCCGAACTCGCGCTTTGCCAATTCATAGCCCCAGTCGCGAAACGCGCCTTCGGTATATTTCATGATGTTGCCCTTGTGGACCAGCGTCACGCTCTTGCGCCCCTGGCGCACCGCATAGTCGATTGCCGCACGAACCAGGCGGTCGGTTCCCGGCTTGCTGACAGACTTTATCCCGATGCCAATTTGATCTGCAGCCTGGGCGCCAAAGCGAATCTTCTTGAGGGCCGCAGGCAGTTCGCGCTGCAGGAATTCCAGAATCTTCTTCACCTCGGGACTGCCGGCTTGATAATCAATGCCGGCATAAATGTCCTCGGTATTCTCGCGGAAAATGATCATGTCCACTTTCTCCGGGCGTTTCACGGGTGAAGGGACTCCCTTAAAGTATTGCACCGGGCGCAAGCACACGTAGAGGTCGAGCATTTGCCGCAGAGCGACGTTGAGCGAGCGGATGCCCCCTCCTACCGGTGTCGTCAGCGGCCCTTTAATGCCCACCATGAATTCCTTGAAAGCCTCGATTGTGTCATCCGGCAGCCAGTTATCGAACTTGTTCTTCGAGGTTTCCCCGGCATAGACTTCAAACCACGCAATGCTGCGCTTGCCTCCGTACGCCTTCTGCACGGCCGCGTCAAATACCCGCTGGCTGGCAGCCCAGATGTCCGGCCCCGTGCCATCCCCACGGATGAAGGGAAGAACAGGGTTATCGGGGACGTTCAGTTTTCCGCTTTTGATCGAGATCTTTCCGCCGGGGGGCGGGGTTATGTCTTTGTAAGGCATGGTCGTTAGTTAGATTGATTAGTTACATGTATAGGAGTAAATGCAAGGGGCCGGAAAGCAAGCAAATTAAGCCGCTTGCCATCGGCACCTGGCGCAACAGTCGTGGCAGCACACGCTCGGTTAAGCCATCTCAATGAGTTTCGATGCGGTTGATGTGTGCGCCAATTCGGCTCTTACCCGGGCCACTGTGTTCTCGGCCGTCAGGCCGTATTTTTCCCGTAAGTCCTCGGGGCTGGTGGCGTGTTCGATGAATTGGTCCGGCCAGCCGACCTGGATTACCGGGGTCGTGATTCGCTTCTCGCTGAATAACTCGATCACCGCGCTCCCATAGCCGCCCATCAGCACGTGGTCTTCCATCGTCACGAGCACTTCGGCGGCCCGCCCAAAAAACGCCGTTGCTCCCGCATCCAGCGGCTTGATGAAACGCGGATTGATGATGGCGACGTCGCAGCCGTCGGCGGCCAATTGTGCCGCTGCTTTGCGCCCAAGCCCCATCATGTTGCCCAAAGGGAAAAGCGCCACTTTGCGACCACCATTGTTCGAGAAGCTTTGGATAACCTCGGCTTTGCCGATTTCGAGTACCCGGGGTTGTTCCTTGATTGGCACACCTTCGGCCGGACCGCGGGGATAGCGAATAAAAGTCGGATGCCGCTCGTGCGTGGCGGTAAACATCATATCGACCAACTCGTCTTCGTCCTTCGGCGCCATCGCGATGCAGTTCGGCACCGAGCGGACGAATGAAATGTCGAATAAACCGTGATGCGTCGGGCCGTCCTGCGCGGACAGCCCCGCCCGGTCCATGCAGAAAATCACCGGCAAATCCTGGAGCGCGGCGTCATGCACGATGCAATCATAAGCCCGCTGGAGGAAGGTCGAGTAAATGGCGCAGACCGGGTGGAAGCCCATCGTGGCCATGCCGCAGGCGAACAGGACGGCGTGCTCCTCCGCAATGCCCACATCATAATAACGACTCGGCATCGCTTTCTCCAATAGCTTCAAGCTCGTCCCGCTGGGCATCGCAGCGGTGATGCCAACGACGGAATTGTCTTTTTGGCAGAGCTTGACCATGGTCTGGCCGAACACATCCTGCCAATTAGGCGGGGTTCCGGGCTTGGCGGGCAGAGTCGCTCCCGTGGTGACATCGTAAGGCCCCAGACCGTGGAACTTTTCAGGGTTCTTGAGCGCAGCATCATAGCCCTTGCCCTTCTTGGTCAGCACATGCACCACAATCGGGCGGTCACACGTCCTGGCAAACTCCAGCGTGCTGATCAGCAGCGGAAGATTGTGCCCATCGATCGGGCCGAAATACCGCAACCCCATCTCTTCAAAAATCAAGCTGTTGCCATAACCGCCGCGCCCATCCGCCTCCATCGCACTTGGGCTGGGGTGAAGACCCACCTCCGTAAGCGCGCCCTTGAACCCTTCCTCCGCTTTGTGGGCGAGTTTGAGCGCCAGATCGCCCTTGGGAAAACGCCGGACGAATCGTTCAAAGTCCTTGGCCAGCTTGTTATAGGAGGGATTGGTAATCAGCTTGTTCAGGTAATTTGAAATGGCGCCGACGTTCTTGGCGATGCCCCATTCGTTGTCGTTGAGAATTCCGATAAACTTCTTCGTCGTGTGCGCGATGTTGTTCATCGCTTCAAATGAAATACCGTTAGTCAAAGCCGCGTCTCCGAAAATCGCTACTACGTCCTCATTGCTGCCGAGTTGATCGCGGGCCGCGCATATCCCAAGGGCAGCGGACAACGCCGTGCCCGCATGCGCCGCCCCATAGCAATCATGCTCGCTTTCCGCGCGGAGGGCAAAGCCGCTGAGTCCGCCGGTGCTGCGAATCGTCTCAAACCGGTTTTTGCGGCCGGTCAGTAGTTTATGGACGTAGATCTGGTGGCTTACATCCCAGACGAATTTGTCCTTGGGGGTGTTGAAAACGTAATGCAGCGCCAGCGTCAGCTCCACCACCCCAAGATTCGGACCAAGATGCCCGCCGTTCTTGGATAAGACGGTTATCAATTCCCGACGGATCTCCTCAGCCAACTGCTGCAATTGGTCAATTGTCAGCTTCTTGACGTGCTTTGGGCTGTCCACCATCTCGAGGTATCGGCTCATAATTGGAATTGGGTTGTTCGAGTGTTAGCTTGCTGTAGCAAAAAGCCCAGCACTCCGTTAGTCGGCGGTTCTAATCGGTTGGATCGGCTGTTGCCAGGGGCTTCAGTTCCATCTCCCCGGCTGCATTCCTCTCCAACTGTTGAATTTTCAACTCCGCTTCCACCAGCTTGTCCTGGCAGAGGTTGGCCAATCGCGTGCCTTCTTCGTACTTCGCCAGCAAATTCTCGAGCGGCAAGTCCTCGGACTCCATCGCTTCGACGATGGTCTCAAGTTTCTTCAAAGCATCTTCAAACGACACATTCCCAGCTTTGTCGATGTGGCTCTGACCCGCGTTTTTCGGAGCATACGGCACTGGGGGAATCTAAGGTGCCTTGAACCGTGCGTCCAGCACGGAGTCAAAATGACCGCCATCGTCATCGAAGAACAACAGTGCCTGCTTGAGTGCGGGTACCGCCGCTGCCGATCCCCCAGCGAGAGGTTGGCTGCCAGGTTTCAGGACAGCACGCAGCAGTTTGGCTCGAGTCAGCGGGCGGTTTTGACTTTCCGCGCCATTTCCTCTAGCCTTGCCAGCTATGAATGTGATTCGCCATACCGATGCGGGCTTCTCCCGGCGATTGGGGAAGCTGGCCGCCGCCTCCAGCCTGTTTGACCCGGGGGTCGAGGAACGTACGCAGGCCATCCTCGAATCGGTGCGGACCCGTGGCGACGTGGCGTTGCTCGAGCTGACCAAGCAGTTTGACGGCGCGAGGCTGAGCGCGGACCAATTGGCCGTCACGAAGGCCGAATTGATCACAGCCTTGCTCATGGATGACGGCTCTTTGGGCGCAGCGGTAGCTGAGGCGGAACAGAATATCGCAACGTTCGCCCGGAAGTCCTTGCGGAAGAGTTGGTGCGTTCGAAATTCCCACGGCGCTGAGGTTGGCGAGAAGTTCGATCCATTCCACCGAGTCGGTGTTTACATCCCCGGCGGCACGGCGCCCCTTGTTTCAACCGCTTTGATGACCGTGACGCTTGCGAAGGTTGCCGGGTGTTCCGAGATCGTCGTCTGCACGCCATGCGGCAAGGATGGCGCGGTGAATCCCGCGCTATTGTTCGCCGCGCGCGTGGCCGGGGCGACGGAGATTTATCGCGTGGGCGGCGCGCAAGCGATTGGCGCAATGGCCTACGGCACGAAAACGATTCGCCCGGTGCAAAAGATATTCGGTCCGGGCAACGCTTACGTCGTGGCCGCCAAACGGCTGGTCGTCGGCTATGTCGCCATCGACCTGCTGCCCGGCCCGAGCGAGCTTTTGGTGCTGGCCGACGACACCGCGAACGCGAAGTTCGTTGCTGCAGATATGCTGGCACAGGCTGAGCACGGCTCGGGCGACGAGCGGGTCTGGCTGGTAACGACTTCCGGCAAGCTGCTCAAGGCAGTCGAGAAGGAAGTCGCGTGTCAATTGCCGAAACTCGCCCGGCGCGAATTCATCAAGCAGACACTTGATAACAACGGCTGGCTCATCCAGGTGAAGACCCTCGATGACGCGATCTCGTTGGCGAATCGACTCGCGCCAGAGCACTGCGAAGTGATGCTGCGCAACGCGCGGAAGGTCTCGGAGCGAATCTGCACCGCGGGCGCAATCTTCCTGGGCTTGTACTCGCCGACTGTGCTGGGCGATTATGTGTCCGGTCCAAGCCACGTTCTGCCGACCGGTGGCGCGGGCGCGTCCTTTTCCGGGCTGACCGTGGACCAGTTCCAGCGGCGCACGAGCGTGGTGGAATACAGCCGCGCCTCGCTGAAGAAAGCGTTGCCGGCGGTGAGAAAGTTCGCTGAGATCGAAGGCTTGACGGCGCATGGGAGTTCGGCGGAGGTCAGGTCCGGCAAATAAATCCCAGGCTCAGGGCTAACTTAACGAGCGGGCTTCTGGCGGCCACTTGTCAACATTGCTGGAAAACGACTATGGTGGGAATATGAAATTACGGCGGCATCCATCCAGCTTCCGGGCTTCGTTCATCCGTCCCCTGGTAAGGGCTTTGCACCCTTACGTTCCCGGCGAGCAGCCGAAGATCAAAGGGCTGATCAAGCTTAACACGAACGAGAACCCGTATCCGCCCTCGCCAGGAGTCTTGGCGGCAATCAAGGCCGCGGTGGACGAGCGACTCCGGCTCTATCCCAACCCGACCGGCCAGGCGTTGCGCGAGAAGCTGGCCGGGCTCCATCAATGCCAGCCTGGAAACATCATCCTCGGTAATGGCTCCGACGAACTGCTGGCGATGGCCGTGCGGGCTTTCGTCGAGCCTCTGACCGCGCTCGGAAGATCGCAACCACACAGGGCAACCGTCCAGTTTTTCAATCCAAGTTACTCGCTTTACCCGGTGCTGGCGGACATCCACGGCGCAAAGGGAAATGCCGTCCCGCTCGATTCCAACTTCAACCTGCCAACCATGCGCGAGTTGAAGGCCGCCAAGCAATGGGACTTCCACGCAGCCCTGACTTTCGTGACGACGCCCAACGCCCCGAGCGGTTGCGGCTACAGCACGGCCCAATTGGATGTGCTTTGCCGAGCGCAGAAGGGCATCGTGGTTCTGGACGAGGCCTACGTGGATTTCGCCAACGAAAATGCGATGTCGCTGGCGCTCACATTTCCCCACGTCCTTGTCGCGCGTACTTTTTCCAAGGCCTATTCGCTTTGTTTCCAGCGCGTCGGCTATTTTGTCGGCCACGTGGACCTTATCGCCGCGCTGGATAAGATCCGGGACAGCTACAACGTGAACGGTCTGGGGCAGATCGCCGCCCTGGCGACGCTGGATGACCTGTCGTGTTACCGGGCGAACTTCCGGAAAATCATCGCCACGCGCGAGAAGCTCAGCCTCGAGTTGGGCGAACTCGGCTTCGAGGTCTTTCCGAGCCAAACCAATTTCATTCTGACACGCCCGCCGAAATTCGCTGCTCAAGCCTGGCTGCAAAAGCTGCGTGATCGGAAAATCCTGGTGCGGTGGTTCAGTCAAGCCTCCGTTCGGGATTATCTGCGGATCACAATCGGCACACCGGCCGAAGCGGAGGCACTGGTCCGCGCGGCTAGAGCGATTCTGCGGGCAAAGCAGCCTTAGTTCAACTCGCGCTAACCGCTATCCCGAATCGGAGATACTTCATCCTTGGGCAGTTATGTCGATTTTCGAGACACGGCCTGAACAAGATCTGCAAAACCCTGCAACTTTCCCCGTTCAGGCACTCTTTCTGCTGAGGATTGGGCGTGTACCTGGAATATTACGGCCTGACCGAATCGCCGTTCGACATCACGCCGAACCCACGGTTCCTATTTTACAGCGCGAAACACCGGGAAGCGTTTAATCATCTGCTTTACGGCATTCGCGAGCGTAAAGGTTTTGTGCAAATGACCGGGGAAGTTGGCGCGGGCAAGACCACCCTCTGCCGCGCCCTGCTCGAAAAACTCGACGCCCGCTATGCGACCGCGCTCATCCTTAATCCGGTCATGTCAGCCGGCGAGCTGATGAAGGCGGTGGCCATTGAGTTTGGCCTGTGCGTCAACGGCCTGGACCGGTTGGATACGTTGGGGGTTATGAATCAGTTCCTGCTCAAACAGGTCGAGTGCGGAAAAGAAAGCGTGCTGATCATCGACGAAGCACAGGATTTAACCGATGAGTTATTGGAACAAGTCCGGTTGCTGTCGAACCTCGAGACGGACAATCGCAAGCTGCTGCAAATCGTTCTGTTCGGCCAGCCCGAGTTGCGCGCGAGGCTGAACAACCCCCGCTTGCGCCAGCTCCGCCAGCGCATAACCGTCCGCTACCACTTGCTCCCCCTGACACGCGACGAGGTGATCCGGTACGTGCAACACAGACTCCACGTTTCCGGCGGAAACGGGACGCCGCACTTCACCCGACCAGCCTTGTGGCGCGTCCATCATTACAGCCAGGGCATTCCGCGACTCGTGAACGCAGTCTGCGACAAGGCGCTCCTGGCGGGGTTCGTTCAGCAAACCGAGCGGATTGACTATCGCACGGTTGGCCGTGCTGTCCGCGAGCTGGAAGGAGAAATCCCCTCATGAGCCTGATCAACGATGCCTTGAAACGAGCAAAAGAGGCACAGCAGCAAGCGGCTCCGGCCCCTGCCTCGAACCTGCAGCTTCGCCCAATTGAACCCGCCCAATATACCCGGCCCTCCATCGGCTTGATGTTGCCCGCCGCACTCGCGGTGGTCGCGCTCCTTGTTCTCTTCTTCCTATGGCAGTTGGCGCACAGAACCAGCGCTGCCGCACCGACCGAGGTGAAGGCGCGCACCGCCGCTCCTGCGCTTCCGCCATCCGCGCCGCAAGCGGTCGCAACCTCAGTCGCGCCTGTCCCCACGGCTCAACCGGATATTGCCCCCCTGCCGGCTCCTTCGACCAAGCCGATGCCAGGCTCGGCCGGCGCCCTTGGGCCAAACGCAGCGTCTGATTCCACCAACGCGCCGGTCGCAGCAGCCCCGGATAGCGCGGTCGCCAACAAGGCGGCTGACATCGAAGCCCCGCCACCAAAGCCTGCTCCGACCAAACTGCAGGGCATTGTCTTTAGTCGCACACGGCCATCCGTCATGATCGACAGCAAGACACTGTTCATCGGGGACAAACTGAACGGTTACCGCGTTACGGCCATAGACCGGGAGAGTGTTACGCTGGTTGGCACGGGCCAAACAAACATCCTCACGCTGGCCGAGTAATCACTTTTGGCTTGGCGATGGCTGCCGGTACCCGGATGATTGCCCGCCAATGCGTTTGCTTCGCAAGAAATTTGAAGGCTCGCCCGAGTATGCCCGGGTTGCGCCATTTGCTATATTCGTTTTACTGACCGCCCTGCAGGGCCAGTTTGGCGAGGAGTCGCGATATTGGATTTACCTGCTCAAGACGGTGGTGGGCGCATGGCTGATTTGGGAGATGCGACCGTTCGTTCAGGAAATGCGATGGCGGGTCAGTTGGGAGGCCATCGTTGTCGGCATTGCGGTCTGTGCCATCTGGGTGGGCCTGGATAGCCTGTATCCCAGGTTGAGCAAGGCGGAAGAAGTTTGGAACCCGCTGAAGCAGTTTGGCCAAGGCTCCTTGGTTGGCTGGTTTTACGTCGGGGTCCGTGTCATTGGTTCCTCCATCGTTGTCCCGCCCCTGGAGGAAGTCTTTTATCGCTCATTCCTGTATCGCTATTTTGTGAAGCTGGATTTTCTCGCCATGCCGCTCGGCCAGTTTCATGCGCTTTCCTTTGTCATAACCTCGGTGATTTTTGGGTTGATGCACCCTGACCGTTGGCTGGCGGGTATTCTTTGCGGCCTGGCGTACCAATGGCTGGCGATTCGCAAGAACCGCCTTGGCGACGCGATGACCGCGCACGGCATCACCAATTTTCTGCTCGGAATTTGGGTTCTGTGGAAAGGGGCCTGGAGCTTCTGGTGATCGCGGCTCGCAATCTCCCCGACACTGGCTCACGCCGGGTTACCCCGTCTGACTCATGTAGCTCTGTCAGATCGTTCCCGTCAGTCACCTGCTGTAACTCGTGTAACTTATTCAACCCGTGTAACCATTTCGTTGCCTGTGCCGCCGTGCCTGATTTTCGAAGATGACCATTTGCTGGTGGTGAATAAACCGGCCGGCTTGAATACGCATGCGCCCAGTCAATACGCTGGCGAAGGCATTTACGATTGGCTGCGGCATCGCGAGCCACGCTGGGCCCGGCTCGCGATTATCCAGCGGCTCGACAAGGAAACCTCCGGCGTGATGGTGTTCGGCAAAACTCCGTCCGCCAACCGCTCGCTCACGGACCAATTCACGCGGGGCAGCGTCCGGAAGAATTACCTTTTGCTCACGGACCGCGCGGTTCAGCAAACCGAGTTTGTAGTCAAGAGCTCGCTCGTTCGTGCCGGCGAAAAATATGTGAGCTGCTCCTCGTCCGCCGAGGGCGAACAGGCCGAAACACGCTTCCGCCAACTCGTAGCCGCCGACCTCCCAAACCCCGCTTTGACATCGGACATCGGACTTCGGACTTCGGAAAACCCCAGCGTTTCTCCTGCGGCCGGCCTCTGCCGGATGCTTGAAGCGCAGCCGCAAACTGGCCGTACGCACCAGATTCGAGTGCATGCAGCGGAACGTGGCTTCCCGATTCTCGGTGATACGCTCTACGGCGGCACTGTTGCTCACCGGGTGTGTCTGCATGCCGCCCAACTGACACTGAGACATCCGGTTTCCGCTGAGGAAATGACTTTCTGTGCGCCAGTGGATTTTGCCGCTGAGGCGCGGTCTCCATTGCGAACCGCGCTGACTGAACCTGACGCTACAAATGCGTATCGGGTCATTCACGGCGCCAGCGATGGCTGGCCCGGTTGGTATGTGGACCGACTCGGAGATTACCTGCTGTCTCGAAGCGATGGGCCGTTGGATACTCTTCAACTTGAAGAATTGAGCCGGCTGATGAGAAGGTTCTCGGCGCGCGGGGCTTACCATAAGCTCCTGACCCGCCATGTGCGCAAGGCCAGCACCGCCGAAGTCTCCCCGCAGCTCGCGATGGGCGAGCCCGCACCGCAACGATTCATCATTCGCGAAAACGGAGTGCAGTTCGAGTTGAGTTTTGAAGAGGGCTATTCCGTCGGCCTGTTCCTCGATCAGCGCGACAACCGCCGCCGATTGCTCACCCGCCATATCGCCGCTAACTTCTCGATCGCCCCCTCCACCCTTGACCCTCGATCCAGGCCTTTGCAGGTTCTCAACGTCTTTGCCTACACCTGCGGCTTCTCCGTCTGCGCAGCAAAGGCCGGTGCTCAGACAACCAGTGTCGATCTCTCGAAGAAGTGCCTCGAGTGGGGCAAACGCAATTTCGCGCTGAACCAAATGGACCCTGCCGGCCACGAATTCATTTTTGGCGATACGAGCGATTGGCTGCGTCGCCTCGCAAAGAAGCAACGGCTTTTCGATGTTATCCTGCTCGACCCGCCGACGTTCTCCCAGTCAAAGGTATCCGGCGTGTTTCGGGTCGAGAAGGATTACGGCAAGCTCGCCACCGCCGCGTTGCCAATCCTCAGACCAGGCGGGGTTCTGTTCGCTTCGACTAACGCCGCAAATTGGCCGCCGGAACAATTCCTGGCCGGCCTTGAAGAAGCCATTCGGCCCACGCAGCGAAAGATTCTCCAGAAGCATTACGTCCCCCAGCCGCCCGATTTCCCCATCTCGCGCTCCGAGCCGGCTTATCTCAAAACGGTGTGGCTGCGCCTCGAATGAGACGTGCGCGAACCGCCCCGGCTAACGCCGGAGAAACTTTGCCACCGCCTCCGTTCGCGTCCGCACCTGGAGCTTTTCGTAGATTCGTCGGATATAAGTATGCACCGTTTCGTAGCTGATACCCAGCTTGTCGGCGATTTCCTTGTAGAGAAAACCGTTGCTCAGGCAATCGAGCACCTCCTGCTCGCGCTGCGAGAGATTCTCCGTCGGCTGCGGCGATGGCCCCGCCTTTTGAAACGACTGCGTCACCTTCCGGGCGATATGCGTCGTCATAGGGGAGCCGCCACGATGCACCTCCCGAATGGCCTCGAGCAACTCGGCGGTCTTGGTGCGCTTGAGCAGGTAACCCGACGCGCCCGCTGCGAGCGCCTTGAAGATGTTGTCGGTGTCCTCATAGACGGTCAGCATGAGCGACTGAATCTGCGGTGCGACCTGTTTCAACTGCCGGACGCATTCCACGCCATTCATCCCCGGCAAATTGATGTCCATCAGCACTACCTCGGGACGATCCTTGGGCAGAGCCTCCAACGCTGCCTCGGCATTCGCGTATTGGCTCACGCACTTGAATCCTTCCGCCCGGCCGATCACGCGCGCCAAAGTGCCGCGCAACTGGTCGTTGTCTTCCACGATCGAAACCGCAATTGGCATGGTTTAACCTGTTCCTGACGACAACAATCCGCCGCCAGGCACGCTGACCCTTACCCGGCCTTGCCATCCGCGTCAAATGAATACCTCGACCTCCGATGGGTTCGGCGAACCGATTCGCTGACCATGGGAAAGCGAATTGCCGGACACGCCTCTGATGCACTGCGTTTTCAAGGGCCTTTGGGTGACCGGTTCCGGTTAAACGCTTCGGTGAACCAATCCGCAGCTTGCGGTTTGACTGGCTGCGGGGGCGGCCTAACGCGGCCAGGAGTGGGTGTAGTCTTGCCGGTGGCCACCGGGCCGATTACGGGCGCGGCTTTCATTGAGAGGGCGATCCGTTTTCTCGGCAAGTCCACCTCGGTCACGGTGACCATGACTTTCTGCTGCACCTTGACCACCTCCGCCGGATCTTTGATGAAGCGGTCGCAGAGCTGGCTGATGTGAACAAGCCCGTCCTGGTGAACGCCGATGTCCACGAATGCGCCGAACGCCGTCACGTTGGTGACGATGCCCGGCAGTTTCATGCCCGGTTTCAAGTGCTCCAGTTTTTCCACCCCAGCCTGGAAAGTGAACACCTCGAATTTCTGGCGCGGATCACGGCCCGGCTTGGCCAGCTCGGTCATGATGTCTGTGAGCGTCGGCAAGCCGACGGCCGGGGTGACATATTTCACAAGATGGATGTTCTGTCGCCGTCCCGCATCGCGCATCAGGTCGTTCACCGAACAGGTCAGGTCACTGGCCATCTGGTCCACGATGGGATAACTCTCGGGATGCACCGCGCTGGCATCCAACGGCTGTTCGCCGTCGCGGATGCGCAGGAACCCGGCCGCTTGCTCGAATGCTTTCGGACCCAGACGGGGAACGTGCATCAATTCAGCGCGCGACTTGAACGGGCCGTTTTCATCGCGGTAAGCCACGATTCTTTCCGCGAGCGCCGAACCGAGACCGGAGACATAGCCGAGCAATTGCTTGCTGGCCGTGTTGAGTTCCACGCCCACCCCATTGACGCAGCTCATCACCACGTCGTCGAG
>Ga0194053_10000964_pt1 | contig 19551 bp, 10 predicted proteins | sample SepL228m_MetaG_FD_161684 | JGI IMG/M metagenome (GOLD analysis project Ga0194053, IMG submission 161684) | Anoxic zone freshwater microbial communities from boreal shield lake in IISD Experimental Lakes Area, Ontario, Canada - Sep2016-L227-8m | ecosystem: Environmental > Aquatic > Freshwater >... | reverse complement strand
GGTCAGAAGAGATTTTGAAAATATTTTCAAAATCAATTTTACTGGATTCAGGTTTGTTCAAGGCATCCATATAGCTATATTCAGTCTCTGTTTGCGATTAATTTGATGACCTTCCACCCAGCGGCAGAATTGAATCCCCGCGATCCCGACCATTACTTAAACTCGACAAGTAAAGTTATTAAAAACAACATTAAGTAAATTCCATATTGCAAAAATTTTGTAATCGTTTGAAATAATATACATTTGTCATCTGAAACCAATACAAAAAACATGAAGACAATAAACTTTAATGATCAGGAACTGGAGTCGATGATCATGATGTACAGTGATGAACTTCTTGAGGCAAAACTCTATGTAGAGAAACTCCAGGAAATCCTGAAGAAACTCTCTGGTAAAGCGGCAAAAAAAGCTGTTGCTGAAAAACTGCCAAAAAAAGCAAAGAAAAAAGCACATAAAGTAAAGGCCAAGGCCGAAGTGAAGAAACCTGTTGAAAAAGCTGCTGCAAAATCCGTGGCGAAACCTGTTTCCAAACCGGTTGCGAAACCCGCTGCAAAAGCTGCTGCAAAACCGGCTTCAAAACCCGTTGCCAAAAAGAAGGCGGCTGTTAAAGCGCCCGCAGCCGTTGAAGCGGTGGTGGGAGCCCTGGTAACCGCAGCCGCTAAAAAACCGGCTAAAAAAGTTGCAAAGAATCCGGCCAAAAAAGTTGCCAAGAAAAAAGCAGCCCCCAAGGTTAAAGTTCAGAAAAAGGTGGTTGCAGCAAAAGCAGTTGCTGAAGGAAATAGTGCTTCAGAATAGCAGTAACCAACTCGCAGCTGCGCCTGTTGCTCGATGATGTGATTTATTTGTAACAGTATTCAGTCACCGCAACAGCCAAGGCTGCTCATTTGGTTACTGTTATTCCATACTTTGATTTTTTTTCCTTTTTTGCAGTTTCTGGTAAATATTTATTTTCTGTACGCAAAAAACCCTTGCAAAACCTAGTTTTACAAGGGTTTTTTTTGCCCAACAGAATTATGACTTTTATCTATTCTGCCAGCATGATCAGTCAATAATAAGTCTCTGAACATTTGATTCCAGAGAGGTCCTGATCTTCACAAAGTACACCCCTTTGGGATTTTCGGTCATGTTGAATTGCCCGGGCTGACCGGATGAACCGTTCACCGTCCGCTGCAGGAGGGTCCTTCCGGTGATGTCGGAAATTGCAATGGTCATTACAGCGTTACCATCTCCATTAAAACCAAGTGAGAACATCCCTTTGGATGGGTTCGGGAATAACACAACCCGGGATAAAGAATTTTGTTTGTCCGGAATTCCAACAGGGGCTTCAAAATGAACAACCCGGTCGTCTGCTGCAGCTGTGGTACAGGGTGATTGGGCTGCGGCGGCCAGGGTAAGGGTAACCGATCCCAGGTTTTTGTCGGCCAGGCTTGGATAATAATAACCTGAAAGTGCATCCGGAGAACTAAAAGTACCGGTACCTGAGGTGGTCCACAGCACACCGGAATAATTGGTGGCGATGCCGGATAAGGGGACCTGCGTGGTCAGGTAGGCACAGGTGGTATCATTGCCTGCACTGGCCGTTGCCGGCTGATTGACCGTCACCCCCGTGGGAGCGTCAACGGAACCGGTGCCATCAGAAACGGTGACGGTGTATTGCGTCGTTACAATGGGTGCCACAACCGGGTTCTGCAAAGTGGAGGTAAAACCTGCCGGGACAGAGGTCCACGAATAGGTGTAGGTCCCACCTCCTCCGGCCGGGATCACATTGAGTTGGGAACTTTGTCCGAGGCAGATAACAGGCGGTGTTGCCGTGGCCGTGGCTGAAAGCGGGGTTGCGGTGTTTTCACTCACCTGGAGGGTGGATAGTTTTGTTGCAGGTTTACTCACCGTAAATGCACCATAAAAAGTAACCGCACCGGTACCTGCAGCAGGGGCCGTCCAGGTGAAATTCCAGATCTTCGTGGCTGCTGAGCTTGATGAGGATTGTGTTACATATTTCGTTCCTCCCACCAGTTTCGAGCCTGAACCGGCTGCCAGGGTCCCCAGTTGCAAACCGGTCGTATTCTGCGGAGATACTTCAAATCCTTTGGCTCCTGATCCGGTGACGGTAACCGTGAGATTGTATACCGTTCCGGGGGTATATCCCGCGGCCGGGATATCTGAAGTGATCCAATTGCTAACTGTGACTGCTGAGCCATTGTGACAGCTGACGCAATGATGGCCATCACCGGGAGACCCGGTATATCCGGCAGGTGCACCCGAAGGATACGCAAAGGCAAAGCTGGGGATTAAAAGGCTTATGATTCCTGCAAAAGCTATTTGGAAAAGAGATGGTAAAGTTTGATTTTTCATATAGGATGACCTTGTTAAAGATTAGACCTGAGGCAAATTTAAAATCAGGAGGCAAAAGTAGAAATAAGTTGCGGTTTTGAAAAAGTATTTACAATTCCTTCCGATGATGTTTGATTAAAGGAGCAAAGATGAAAAAACCGCTTACCTTTGTGTTAAGTTACAGGTTCACACTCTTTTTCTGCTGAAGTCAAAGCAAACAGGCAAACCAATGACATAATCCCAAGCAGCTGTTTATCATGGAAAACACCAATCGCAAATCAGAAGCCGAAATCCTTCGCCAAAGGGCCGAAGCGCTCCTGAAAAAAAAATCAGAAGCCGAAATACTGGAGCTCGTCCATGAGTTGGCCATTCAGAAAGAAGAAATGGCAAAGCAGGCCGATGAACTGCTCATGGCCAACAAAGAACTTGCTTTTCAACAGGAAAATCTCAGAAAGATCGCCAGCCTGGTGCCGGGAGTCGTTTATCAATACCTGCTGCGCCCCAATGGCACCTCCTGTTTTCCATACGCCAGTGAGGCCATCAGGGATATTTACCGGGTAAGCCCCGATGAAATTCGTGAAGATGCATCAGCGGTATTCGCAAACCTTCACCCGGATGACCTTTCCGGTGTTGCCGCTTCCATACAGGCATCGGCACAAACGCTCACCCTGTGGCAACATGAGTACCGCGTGAAATTTTCCGATGGCACAATCCGCTCACTATACGGCCATGCTGTCCCGCAACGGGCGGAGGATGGATCAGTCCTTTGGCATGGCTTTATCACCGACATTACCGAACGCAAACAGGCAGAAAACGAACTGCATCAGGTATCTGCCCGTTTGGCTTTGGCCACGCGTGCAGGTGGCGTGGGCGTGTGGGATTATGATATTGCCAACAATATTCTTTTGTGGGACGATCAGATGTTTGCGCTTTATGGAATTAAAAGAAAGGATTTCATTGGCGTGTATGAAGCCTGGCAGAATGGAGTTCATCCCGATGATAAAGAACGGGGCGATAAGGAAATCCAGATGGCGATACGGGGCGAAAAAGAGTTTGATACCGAGTTCAGGGTCGTTTGGCCCGACAGTTCAATCCACAATATCAGGGCATTGGCTGTTGTTCAACCCGATGATTCAGGAAAGGTCAGCCGCATGATCGGCACGAACTGGGACATTACTGAACTCAGGAATGCAGAAAATGAAAAACTGGATGATTCTGAAAGCAGGTATCGTTCCATTTTCCAGGGAAGCCCCGATGGAATTCTGATTGCTGACAAATTGACCAAGATCATCATTTTTGCCAATCCAAAGCAATGCGAAATGCTTGGATATGCCGAAGAGGAGCTAAAAGCGATGACTATTGCAGGGATTCATCCCAAAGACACTTTCCAGGATACCCTTGCGGAATTTGAAAGCCTGGCACAAATGGAGAAAACCATAGCCTCAGATATTCAATGCCTCAGAAAGAACGGGGAGATTTTTTACGCGGATATCGCATCAAGTTTCATGACCATAAACGGCAGAAAATGCATCATGGGTTTCTTCAGGGATACCACCCAGCGCAGGCAATCCGAAAACGAATTTAAGAATAATGCAGCGCTGCTGACCAACCTGATCATCAATTTATATGAAGGGGTGTTGCTTGAAGATTCAAACAGGAGGATTTTACTGACCAACCAGCTGTTTTGCGACATGTTTGCCATTCCCGCGCCTCCCGAAGCGCTCCTTGGCGCCGATTGCTCAAACGCCGCGGAAGAGAGTAAAATGTTTTTCAAAGACCCCGTCAACTTTATTGCTGATATCAAGGTTATTCTGGCCAGGAAACAGGCCGTTCTCAACGACGAACTGGAACTGGCGGATGGAAGGTTTTTCGAACGGGATTATATTCCCACATACCTTGATCATGAATATAGCGGTCACTTATGGAAATACAGAGACATTACCCAGCGTAAGCAGGCTGAGGTTTCGCTTAAAGAAGCGCTTGTAAAAGCCGAAGCAAGCAACCGCCTCAAAACAGCGTTCATGAATAACATTTCACATGAAGTCCGCACGCCGCTCAATGGGATCATGGGCTTTGGAAACCTGCTCACCGATCCGTTCCTTACAACGGAAGAACGGAAGCAGTATAACAAATTTCTGAAAGCCTCGGGCAACCGCCTGATAAATACCATTACCGACTATATGGAAATCTCGCTGATTGCCTCCGGGAATATCGAAGTCATTCGCAATCCGGTCAACGTGAGTAACATGCTGAAAGAATTGAAAGCCAGATTCCAGGACTCCTGTGATGTTAAAAACCTGGTGCTTAATCTTAAAATTCCCGGAGAACAGGAACACTTCACGCTGATCACCGACCTGGAGTTGCTGCGAAAGGTCATCTCCTGCTTATTGGACAATGCCATCAAATTTACCAACCTCGGATCCATAACCTTTGGCTATGCTGTAAAATCGGGTACCATTGATTTTTTTGTCATTGATACCGGTATCGGGATTGCCCCGGAGTTTCACGAGCGCATATTTGAACCCTTCACGCAGGAAATTATTTCCGATACCCGCGGTCATGAAGGGAGCGGGCTTGGCCTGTCGATCATCAAAGGTTTTCTGAAGCTGCTGGGCAGTGACATCCGCCTTGAATCGGTCAAAGGACAAGGCGCTTCATTTTTCTTCTCCCTGCCAATGGAACCGGGAATCACCAATGAAAATAAAGCCGTCGCTCCCCCCCTCCGTCATCCTGAGATTATTAGCCCTGTGGTTCTGATTGCCGAAGATGATCTCTCCAGCGATATTTATATGGAGATCATCCTGAAATCCATCTCCACTGTGGTTTTGAAGGCCGCCAACGGGAAAGAGGCCGTGAATATGTGCCAGCTGCATCCGGAGATCTCTCTTGTGCTGATGGATCTGAAGATGCCGGTGATGGATGGTTTGGAAGCCACCCGGTTGATCAAATCATTCAGAAAAGAGCTGCCGGTTATCGCCGTTACCGCCTACGCTTTCAGCAGGGATAAAAAGAAAGCCCTCGAGGCCGGCTGCGACGACTTCCTCTCAAAACCGGTAAGCAAAGCAGAATTGCAGGAGAAACTCCGAAAGTTTGGGGTTATGAAATAAGGATCACAAGCAGAAAAAATCAGGAACAGTGAAGAGATATCCAAATTTCTTTCAGAATACAACTCCAAAAAACGGATGGAAAGCTTTTGCTATTCTGATCGCCGGATTTTTTCTTACAACAACAGCTGCAATCTATACAGGACAACAGATTGAGACCAATTCAAAACGTGAATTTGCGCTGGTTTGTAATGAAATAACAGCAAAAGTAACCACCAGACTTCACTCAAATGCCCTGCTTTTACGCAGTGGGTCTTCATTTTTTGCAGCTTCCGATACGGTAACACGACATCATTGGAAAGTCTTTGTTGAACATTTGAGATTGAATAAGAATTTGCCCGGGATCCAGGGAGTCGGATTTTCAGTCATAATACAAAAAAATCAGTTAAAACATCATGTTCAGACAATCAGGGAGGAGGGATTCCCTGATTATGATGTCAAACCGGTCGGCAACAGAGAACTTTATACTTCCATCATTTATCTTGAACCTTTTACCGATCGGAATCTGAGGGCATTTGGTTATGACATGTATTCCGAACCGGTCAGAAGAAAAGCGTTGGAACAGGCCAGGGACCTTGATCTGGCAACACTTTCGGGCAAAGTAACACTGGTTCAGGAAACCGATAAGGATCTGCAGACCGGCACTTTAATGTTTGTCCCGGTTTATCGCAATGGGTTGCCGCAAAACACCGTTGAACAGCGCCGCGCTGCGATTATGGGCTGGGTGTATAGTCCCTACCGCATGTACGATTTAATGCTTGGTATCCTGGGCCGCTGGGATTCAAGCGAAAACAGCAGAATTCATCTGCGGGTTTATGATAACGACAGCATTTCAGGCAATTCATTGTTGTTCGACAGCCAGCGAAACAGCACGAACAGCCTCAATGACTCATCTGCCCGAACAATGATTGTTCCGGTCAGATTTAATGAGACCACCTGGACGCTGCTTTTCAGCCAGTCAAAAGAACCACTGTCGTATATTAAAAAGAGCCTGATTGTAATCATCGGGGGAATTGTAATTAGTTTTCTTCTGTTTGGTTTGTTCTTGTCATTGGCAAACACAAATACCAGGGCAAAGAAAATGGCCTTACAGTTAACGATGGAGCTGAAAGAGAGCGAAAAAAGGTTTTCCCTGTTCATGGATTATTTACCTGCCATGGTTTTTTTTAAAGACAAGGAAGGCAGAACTCAGTTTGTGAACAAGTATATGGATAACGCCGTGGGCGCTTCGGCATGGCTGGGAAAAACCATGTACGATGTTTTTCCCAACGAATTCGGAAAAAAGTTAATGGCTGATGATTTGAAGTTGATGAAGATGGGCTATCAGAGAATTGAGGAAAGCATCATTCAGCCCGACGGGAAAGTGCACCATTATGAAACGCGAAAATTTGTAATCCCCCGGGAGGGTGAATCGCCCTCCCTTGGAGCTATTTCGCTTGACATCACCGATCGCAAGCAGGCGGAGGCCATTCAGCAGGAGATTCTTAATCGTTTGGTGAAAATTGCCAGTATCGTGCCCGGTGTCGTCTACCAGTATCGACTGAGGCCCGACGGCACCTCCTGTTTTCCTTATGCCAGTGCAGCCATCAACGAGGTTTACCGGGTAAGCCCTGAACAGGTACGCGAAGATGCATCAGCGGTTTTTGCAAATCTTCATCCCGATGACTATGCCGAAGTGGCGGCTACCATTCAGGCATCGGCCAAAAACCTGTCGGTATGGCAACATGAGTACCGGGTGAAATTCAGCGATGGCACAATCCGCTCACTCTATGGAAAGGCCGTTCCTCAGCTGGAAGATGACGGTTCGGTGCTTTGGTATGGGTTTATCACCGACATCACCGATATCAACAGCCGCAAGCAGGCGGAAGCAGAAATCAAACGAAAAAACGAAGAATTGGTATTGCTCAATGCAGAGAAGGATAAGTTTTTTTCCATTGTTGCTCACGATCTGCGCGGACCGTTCAATTCCTTCCTTGGCTTGACGCATGTGATGGTAGATGGCCTCTCTTCAATGAAACTCGACGAGATTCAAAAGATTGCCCTGGCCATGCGCAACTCGGCCACCAACCTGTTCCGGTTTCTGGAAAACCTGCTCGACTGGTCGCGCATGGAGCAAGGTTTAATCCCATTCAATCCTGAAACAGAACGCCTGCTGCCTGTGGTAAAGGAAAGTTTGAAAATGTCGATTGAACCCGCAAAAACGAAGGGAATAGAAATTCGCCTCGAAATACCTCAGGATCTCGAGATTTTTGCCGATGCCAACCTGCTTCAGACAGTGATCCGAAATCTCGTTTCCAATGCCGTGAAATTTACGAACAAAGGCGGGAGCGTGACTGTTTCGGCAAGAACCTCCGCTCACAACAGCGTTGAAATTTCAGTCAGGGACAATGGCATTGGCATGGAGCCTGAATTGATTGACAATTTATTCCGGCTCGATGTTCAAACCAACCGCAGAGGCACCGAAGATGAACCAAGCACCGGCCTTGGATTGATCATCTGCAAAGAATTCATTGAAAAACATGGTGGAAATTTATGGGTCGAGAGCGCAGAAGGGAAGGGAAGTACCTTCTTTTTCACGTTGCCGGCAGCCCCACCCACAACAGAAGACTACCCGGCAGTTCATAAAAAGAACCCTTCATAAAATGAACACCCTTGAAACCAATAAAACCATTTCCCATGAATACCAAAAAGCCAGTATCCGCCGAACCAAGAAAAAAGAAAGTACCTGTAATAACCGATAGCAGTCAGTTTCCCATCGTAGGCATCGGTGCTTCCGCCGGCGGGCTTGAAGCATTGGAACAGTTTTTCGGGAATATGCCCAAGGACAGCGGCATGGCCTTCGTAGTGATCCAGCACCTCGACCCAAACCACATTGGCATCATGCCCGAGCTGTTGCAACGCATTACCCCGATGAAGGTGCTGCAGGCTACCGACCGCCTTAAAGTAAAGCAAAACTACGTCTATGTCATCCCTCCCAACAAGAGCATGTCGCTGCTCAACGGTTCGCTGCATTTGTTTGATCCGGTCGAATCGCGCGGACTGCGTTTGCCCATTGACTTTTTCTTTCGTTCGCTTGCCGCCGACATGGAAGAGAAAAGCATTGGCATTGTGCTTTCCGGCATGGGCAGCGATGGCAGCCTGGGACTGAAGGCCATCAAAGAAAAAAACGGCATTGTACTGGTTCAGAGCCCGGCATCTGCCAAATTCGACGGCATGCCCTACAGTGCAAGCGAAGCGGTCATTGCCGACATTGTGGCGCCGGCCGAAGAATTACCCTCAAAACTGATGGCCTTTTTGAAATTTATTCCAGCGGTGATCATTAACACTGAAATAGACAGTAAAAGCAAAAGCAACCTCGAAAAAATTATCATCCTGCTGCGTGAGCAATCGGGGCACGACTTCTCGTTATATAAAAAGAACACCCTGTTTCGCCGGATTGAACGGCGCAAGGGGGTTCACCAGCTTGATAAGTTGCAGCATTATGTCCTCTATTTGCAGGATAACCCCAAGGAGGTGGAGATCCTTTTCAAAGAGTTGCTCATCGGCGTCACCAGCTTTTTCCGCGATCCGCCGGTGTGGGAAATGCTCAGGGACCAGGTCCTTCCGTCCATGCTTGACGAATTGCCCAACGGGTATGTGCTTCGCGCCTGGGTCACGGCCTGTTCGACCGGCGAAGAGGCCTATTCGCTGGCCATTGTTTTTCAGGAGGCGCTCGAGAGAATTAAAAAACGCAAGAACCTGACATTGCAGATTTTTGCCACCGATCTTGATCCCGATGCCATTGAAATAGCCCGGAAAGGGTACTTCTCTAAAAATATAGCGGCCGATGTTTCACCCGAAAGGCTGAGCCGGTTCTTCAATGTGTCGGGCGATGGATTTGCAGTGACAACCGCCATCCGCGAGATGGTGGTGTTTGCCCCCCAGAATGTGATCAAAGACCCGCCCTTTACCAAGCTCGACCTGCTTACCTGCCGTAATTTGCTGATATACATGGAACCCGAATTGCAGAAAAAGCTGATGGCGCTGTTTAATTACAGCCTCAACCAGGGTGGGATCATGTTGCTTGGCACTGCCGAAACCCTTGGAAACCATAAAGATGGATTTGAAGAGGTTGACATGAGATTGAAAATCTTCCAGCGTACCGTAACCCCCATCTCCCATGAGCTTGTTGACTTTCCCAGCTCCTTCTCCCGCACCAGGAGGGTGACGATCAAAGAGCCGGCGCCATTGAAAAACGCTGAAAACCTGCAGACCATTACCGAACAGCTCATGATTCAGCGTTTTGCACCTGCCAGTGTATTGGTTAACGACAAAGGCGACATCATTTTTATCACCGGGCGTACCGGAAAATACCTGGAACCGGTTGCCGGAAAAATAAACCTGAACATTTATGCCATGGCGCGCGAAGGATTGCGCGAGGCCCTGCCCGGCGCTTTTCGCAAAGCCGCGCAAAATTTTGAACAGGTGATCGTACGCAATCTTAAGGTAGGCACCAACGGGGGAAGCCAGCTTGTGGATATCACCATTCAGCGTCTCGAAAGCCCCGATGTGATAAGGGGTATGATGATCGTCGTATTTACCGATGTGCCTGCCATGATTGAACATGATCCCGGGAACCTGAAAACCGGTAAGCGACGGCTGCCCGGAAGGCAAAAGGAGTTGGAAATTAAACTGCAGCGAAGTTATGAAGACCTGCAAGGCACCCGTGAAGAGATGCAGACATCGCAGGAAGAGCTGAAATCGACCAACGAAGAGTTGCAATCAACCAACGAAGAGCTGCAATCGACCAACGAGGAACTTACCACCTCGAAGGAGGAGATGCAGAGCCTGAACGAAGAACTGCAAACGGTGAATGTGGAGCTGCAAAGCAAGGTAGGCGATTTTATACAGGCCAACAACGACATGAAAAACCTGCTCAACTCTACCGAGGTGGCCACCCTTTTCCTTGACAAAGAGTTGAACATCCGCAGGTTTACCGAAGCGGTGACCAACATTATAAAACTCCGAAATTCGGATATCGGCAGGCCTTTTACCGACCAGGTTTCCGACTTGAAATATCCTGAAATCGAGATACATGCACGGCAGGTAATCAGAACCCTTTCGACGATTGAAACAGCTATTTCCTCAAAAGACGGGAGGTGGTTTAACATCCGCATCATGCCTTACCGTACCCTGGACGATCGCATCGACGGACTGGTGATCACCTTTAACGATATTACCGTTGGAAAGCGTGCCGAAGAGGCGCTGCAGGCGAGTGAAATGCGGTTCAGGACCATTTTTGAAAATGCACCGGTAGCCATCATTGTTTCCCGCAAAAGTACCGGGTTGTATGCCAACCACAAGTTCGTGGAAATGTTTGGTTTGAAAAGCACCGGTGAAGCAGCGGGCCATCCGGTGGAATCGTATTATCCTTCCCAATTCCTCGCGGATGTGCCTGAAAATATCGGCCGATCATATCCGGAAGGTCAGAAAACAACAGAATATACAACGGTTGGATTGCGCTCCGATGGCACACAATTTCCCGTGTCGGTGGTGGCTTCAGAGATCCTGCTTCCCGATGGCATGGCCGTGATTGCCTTTGTGACCGATATCAGGAGGCAGGCAGAAGATGCAATGGGGGGAAACAAAAAGAGGCTGTAATGTCAAACAAATTCAGGTGAGAATCATGAAAACTGCCCGCAATAAAAAGGATGCTGAAATTTTGCGCCGGAAGGCCGAAGCGTTGCTGAAACTGAAATCCTCGAACTGAACCTCACCTGGGCCAAGATGTTTGGCAAAAACCGGCAGCATATGAAAAACTGGCTGTTCGTTTTTTTTGTGTCAGTCTACCTTTACAAAACATTACCTGTCTATAGAACAGAGATATAATACAAAAACCTTTTCCCATGAGTCCCCGCAAGCCAGCATCCATCGAAACCAGCAAAGCAAAAGCTCCTGTAAAAACCGACAGTATTCAGTTTCCCATCGTGGGCATCGGCGCCTCTGCCGGTGGTCTCGAAGCTTTGGAGCAGTTTTTCGGAAATATGCCCAAAGATAATGGAATGGCTTTCGTGGTTATTCAGCACCTTGACCCGACCCACGTTGGCATCATGCCCGAACTCCTCCAACGAATTACACAAATGAAGGTGTTTCAGGCAACCGATAGCCTTAAGGTAAAGCCAAACTGCGTTTACGTAATCCCTCCCAACAAGAGCCTCTCGATACTCAATGGCGCTTTGCACCTGTTTGCTCCGGTGGAAACAAGGGGACTGCGGTTGCCCGTCGATGTATTCTTCCGTTCATTGGCCGATGACAGGCAGGAACAGAGTATCGGCATCATCCTTTCGGGTATGGGCTCCGACGGAAGCCTGGGACTGAAAGCCATTAAAGAAAAAAACGGCATTGTGCTGGTTCAGGATCCAGCCTCTGCCAAATTCGATGGCATGCCCAGCAGCGCCACCGAAGCCGTAATTGCCGATATTGTGGCTCCTGCTGAGGAATTACCCGCCAAGCTGATCTCTTTCCTTAAGTTTATTCCTTCCATAAAAACAGATCCCGATTTAGATAATAAAACCCAAAGCGGCCTCGATAAAATAATCATCCTGCTGCGCGAACAAACAGGTCATGACTTTTTGCTGTATAAGAAAACCACATTGTTTCGCCGCATCGAACGGCGAAAGGGCATTCACCAGTTTGAAAAGATCCAGAACTATGTTCGTTATTTACAGGAAAATCCAAAAGAAGTAGATATTCTCTTTAAAGAGTTGCTCATCGGCGTTACCAGCTTTTTCCGCGACACGGAGGTATGGGAAAAATTGAGAGATAGGATTCTTCCTGAGCTGATAAGCACACTGCCCAACGGACATGTGCTGCGCGCCTGGGTAACGGCCTGCTCAACCGGCGAAGAGGCCTATTCACTGGCCATTGTTTTCCAGGAGGCGCTTGAAAAACACCGGAAGCAAAAAAACCTGACATTACAGGTCTTCGCCACCGATATCGACCACGACGCCATTGAGATTGCCCGCAAGGGATATTTTTCGAAAAACATCACGGCCGATGTTTCGCCCGAACGGTTAAGCCGCTTCTTTAAAGCTGAAGGGGAAGGCTACAGCGTGATCACGGCCATACGTGAAATGGTGGTGTTTGCTCCCCAGAATGTGATCAAAGACCCTCCCTTTACCAAACTCGACCTGCTTACATGCCGCAACCTTCTGATATATATGGAACCTGAATTGCAGAAGAAGGTGATCAAGCTGTTTAATTACAGTCTGAACCAGGGTGGGATCATGCTGCTTGGGACGGCCGAAACCCTTGGAAATCATAAAGAAGGATTTGAAGAGGTGGATCCCCGGTTGAAATTCTTCAAACGCACCGTAAGCCCTGCTTTAACTGAGCTCATTGACTTCCCGAGTTCCTTTGTCCGCAGTAAAAGAGAAGCGCCAAAGGAGGTTCCGCGGGTAAAATCCACTGAAAGCCTGCAAATCCTTACCGAACAGATCATGCTTCAGCGCTTCGCTCCTGCCAGTGTTCTGGTTAACGACAAAGGTGAAATCCTCTTTATTACCGGTCGAACCGGAAAATATCTCGAACCGCCTGCCGGCAAAACAAACGTGAACATTTATGCCATGGCACGCGAAGGATTGCGCGAAGTCCTGCCAAACACCTTCCGTAAAGCCATGCAAAGCTTTGACCCGGTTATTGTACGCAATATTAAAGTGGGTATCAACGGGGGAACCCAGTACGTGGATATTACAGTTCAGCGCCTCGAAAGCCCTGAGGTAATCAGTGGAAATATCATCGTCGTTTTTACCGATGTGCCTGCGGTTATTCCTGAAATGACGAATCTATCAACAGGAAAAAGAAAGTCGACCGGCAGGGTAAAGGAACTGGCAATGAAACTGCAGCGGAGTTATGAAGATTTGCAAAGCACCCGCGAAGAGATGCAGACGTCGCAGGAAGAGCTGAAATCAACCAACGAGGAACTGCAATCAACCAATGAAGAGTTGCAGTCAACCAACGAGGAACTTACCACTTCAAAGGAAGAGATGCAGAGTTTGAACGAAGAACTGCAAACGGTGAATGTAGAACTGCAGAGCAAGATCGGTGATTTCGTTCTTGCAAATAACGACATGAAGAACCTGCTCAACAGCACCGAGATCGCTACCCTGTTTCTCGACAGGGAATTGAATGTTCGCAGGTTTACCGACTCAATAACAGAAATCATCAAACTGCGTAAAACCGATATCGGCAGGCCTTTTACCGAACTGGCTTCCAGTCTGCGCTACCCCGAAATTGATCAACAGGCATCACAGGTACTCCAGACCCTGATTCCTATTGAAACGGCAATTACTACACACGATGACAAATGGTTTACGGTGAGGATCATGCCCTACCGAACGCTCGACGACCGCATCGACGGACTGGTTATGACTTTCAACAACATTACCATTGCCAAAAAGCTGGAACTGGAGGTGAAAACGATCAATGATGCGCTGGCCATTTCAGAAACCCGCTATCGCCGTCTTTTTGAGACAAGCAAAGACGGGATGCTTATCCTTGATGCAGGAACAGGAAAGATTACCGATGTGAATCCGTTTTTGATTGAGCTAATGGGATACTCAAAAGAACAATTCATTGAAAAAGCAATATGGGAAATAGGTTTTTTTAAAGATATCATCGCCAATAAAGATAAATTCCTGGAATTGCAGCAGTTGGAGTTAGTTCGTTATGAGAATTTGCCTCTTGAATCCGCCGATGGTCGAATGATCAATGTGGAATTCATCAGCAATGTTTATTCGGTAAATGAAATCAGGGTGATCCAGTGCCAGATCCGCGACATCTCTGACCGCAAACTGACGGAAGAATAATTGAAGAAAAGTAAGGATGCACAATGAAACGAAGTAACAAATCTGAATCCGAAATCCTTCGCCAAAAGGCCGAAGAGTTGCTGAGAAACACCCCCATACCTGTCAACCCATCTGAAGCGGATACTCTGAAACTTTTTCATGAGCTACAGGTGCACCAGATAGAGCTGGAATTGCAGAACAAGGAACTTAACCTTGCCCGATCCGCTGCACTCCTGACGGCAGAGAAATATACTGAATTATACGATTTTGCCCCATCTGGCTATTTTACACTTTCAAAAGAAGGTAAAATTACAGAGCTCAATCTTTCCGGAGCAAGTATGCTCGGTAAAGAACGTTTATTGTTAAGAAATAGCCGGTTTGGCTTTTTTGTTTCCAATGATACAAAGCCCGCGTTCAATCTATTTCTAGGGAATCTGTTTAAAAGTAAGGCCAAAGCTGAATGTGAGATAACCCTTACGCCAAATGCGAATTCACCAATCGATGTTCATCTTACAGCCATTTACTCCGGGGAAAAAGATCAATGCCACCTGACGGTAGTTGATATTACGGAACGTAAACAAATGGAAAATGAACTAAAACAAAGCGAAACCAAGTTCAGAAACTTGTTTGAATCGGCAAACGATGCCATTTTCATTATGGATGACAAAGTGTTCAGGGATTGTAACACTAAGACAGAAATCGTATTTGGGTGCGGGCAGGACGACATCATTGGTCACTCGCCTGCCGAATTTTCGCCGCTCATGCAACCCGATGGACGACTATCCTCCGAAAAATCGATGGAAAAAATTCATGCTGCATTAAAAGGCAATCCCCAGTTTTTTTATTGGCAGCACCAACGTTATGACGGAACTCCCATTGACGCGGAAGTAAGTCTGAATAAGATTGAAATTGGTGGGGAAGAGTGTCTGCAGGCCATTGTTCGGGATATTTCAGACCAGAAACGGATCGAGAATGATCTCAAAAGTTCCTTGTCTTTATTGGAAGTCACACTCGAATCAATTCACAATGGGATATTGACTGTCAGTCGTGAGGGAGCGGTCATAAAAACAAACGCCACATTTGCCGATATGTGGCAAATCCCTGAAGCTGTGCTGTCTTCCAGTGATGATAAAGTGCTGTTGAACCATGTCATGAGTCAGCTTTCTGATCCTGAAGAGTTTATCGCTAAGGTTAATGAATTATACGAAAACCCCGAATCTGAAACCTTTGATTTGATAAACTTTAAGGATGGAAGGATTTTCGAACGCATTTCCAAACCCATGATGCTTGAAGGTAAACCGAAAGGCAGGGTGTGGTCTTTTCTCGACGTTACTAAACGGACCAAGTCAGCTGAAGCACTGCGCGATGAACAATGGCGCCTTGAAAGCATTGTGGAAGCCACGCGTGCCGGCACCTGGGAATGGAACGTACAAACCGGTGAAGCGGTTTTCAACAGTTTGTGGGCCGGAATGGTCGGTTATACGCTTGACGAGTTGTTACCAACAAATATCAAAGTATGGGAAAGTTTAGTACACCCCGACGATCTCCTGAAATCAAATAATCTGCTTGACCGGCATTACTCAGGCGAGTTACCCTACTATGACCTCGAATGCAGGATGAAGCACAAAGATGGCCATTGGGTATGGATTCATGATCGCGGACGCGTATTGACCCGAACAAGCGAAGGCAAGCCGTTGATGATGCTTGGCACGCATACTGATATCAGCGACCGTAAGCAGGCTGAGGAACAACTACTGATCAGCCAGCGGAATTTCAACCAGCTTGTTAATCAGCTGAGCGATATTATCTGGCAATCAAATGGGGATGGCACAGAAATAACAGATTTAAATAATTCATTTGAAAAAGTTTATGGCTTTTCTGCCAAAGAATTCAATAGTCACCCTAATTTATGGGTTGATTTGGTACATCCTGATGACCGAAAAATTGCAGAGGAAAGTGGTCGTGAATTATCCGAAAAAGGAAACACAATTGCTGAATACAGGATACGCAGACCTGATGGAAAAATCAAATGGATAAAGGACCGCAAATCCATTCTTTACGACCAGGATGGAAAGCCTGTGCAAATGGGTGGTATGGCCTCTGATATTACCGATCGAAAACTGCTGGAAGAGCAATTACAGATCAAGAATTTCGCCATTGATGCTTCGCCAACAGCATTGGGACTCGCTGATTTTAATGGAAAAATCTTTTATGTCAATGATGCATTTATAAAGTTATGGGGGTATGACAATAAAACAGAAGTTATTGGCAAACCCATCTCAGCGCTTTCATTTTCGAAAGAATCCAGTGAGCCTCTCTTTGCTTTTTTAAAGCATGGAGCGCCCATATCGGCCGAGACGGAATGCCTCCGTAAAAATGGTACGGTATTTACCAGTCTGCTATCGGCCGGTGTCATAACTTCGACAGAAGGAAATTCTCTGTGCATGATGGCGCTCTTTATCGATATTACAGAACAAAAAAAGAAGGAAGCTGAGATCAACAGCATGAATGAACAATTGATACAGGCAAATGCAGAAAAAGACAAATTCTTCTCGATCATAGCCCACGATCTGCGCAGCCCCTTCAACGGGTTTCTGGGTTTAACCAGGATAATGGTTGATGAACTGGACTCCCTGACTATAAATGAACTTCAGAAGATGGCTGTGAGTATGCGGAACTCTGCGACCAATCTCTTCAGCTTATTGGAAAACCTTTTGGAATGGTCTCGTATCCGCAGGGGAGTAACCACCTTTGAACCAGAGCCCATCTCATTAATATCCATTATTTCAGAGAGTCTGAAATCGATTTCAGAACCCGCAACTAAAAAGGGTATTGAGATCCGGTATCATATCCCGGATGATCTAATAGTTTATGCCGATGGGTTTATGCTGCGATCAACCATTCGTAATCTGACGTATAATGCCTTGAAATTCACACTTAAAGGAGGGGGAAATTACCATGAATGCCAATTCAACCACGCCCGGTTTTGTTGAAATTTCCATTAAAGATACGGGTATCGGGATGAATAAAAACATGATCAGCAATCTTTTCCGCCTTGATGAAAATACAAGCCGCAAAGGTACCGAAGGTGAACCCAGTTCGGGACTGGGCCTGATCATCTGCAAGGAGTTCATTGAAAAGAATGGGGGAAAGTTATGGGTTGAGAGTGAGGAAGGAAAGGGAAGTACTTTCTATTTCACTTTACCAGCTGATCCGAAAGTAAAAGATGTCAATGCGAATGTTGTTTCAAAAGAAGATTGAGCAGGTCAACTTAAAAGCCTGAAAATATTAATTGCCGAAGACAAGGAAATGGACACCCTTACCCGTGATTCAGACTATCAGTTTCTGGAAGTAACTGAATTGCATCTGAAGATTTATTTTTTAGGTCATAGTTTTCCCGGCAATGTAAAAAAGAAGGTGCTGCCCCTGCCCTCCTCACTTTCAGCCCAGATCCTGCCACCGTGTTTTTCAACGAAATCCTTGCACAAAAGGAGTCCCAGTCCGCTGCCGGGTTCATCCTCTGTGCCCAGCCTGCTTACTTTCTCCCCCGTCCTGAAGAGATTGTCCATGATTGTCTGACTCATTCCAATGCCGGTATCATTTACCGAAATGACAACAGATTGATCATGCGCGGGGCTGGCTGATATGGTAACCCGGCCACCTTTGGGAGTAAACTTGATGGCGTTGGCAACCAGGTTGCGGATGGTTGGTTCAAGCATGCGTTCATCGGCATAGATCTTCAAACCCTCAGGTATTTCGTTGCCAACGGTAATATGCTTCGTGTGGGTTGCGTCAGTCAACACACGGATAAACCCGTCGATTTTTGAATTCAGCGCCATTTCCGACGGGGTAAACTCAACCAGGCCTCTCTGCATCCGCGACCATGATGGGTGGCTGTTTTTCAAAGCCGTTTGGTGGACCGGCATCGCCCGCATCCTGATTGTTTTTGTTCCGCTGAAACGGTTTTCATTTAATTCTGCAGAATCGTTGCTCAATAATATTCATCAATCTCTCCTTGAAGTCGTCACTTAAAAAGCTGATCCCGATAAAATCCATCCAGCCTGCTTTTGCATTCATCATCTTCCTGAAAATATTTTCCTGCTGCTTCGGATCCAGGTTCAATGTTTTGAAAGCGACAATAAAATCTTCCCGGGTTATTTTTTTCTTTTTCCCGTTCAGGGTAAGGGCGAGATCTTCTTTATCAGCAGGATTGACGAGCGCTGTTGCCACCAGGTCATAAGCAGGGGAAAGTACATGACCCATGCCGGGAAGTTTTATCAAAGAAAAATTCTTCAGATGCATATCAGCATTCCCTGTAAGAAACGCGAAAAGAACCTGCTCGAAGTAATTGATCACATCCAAACCCGGGTAACGGGAATATTTCAGGATGGCCTTTGCCACCTGCTCGTGTGATCCGTGATATTTGTCCTCGGTAAGACGTTCGGTAAGCTGGCACATGTCTTCCATATGCAGCTTCTCCGTTTTTACACGATCAATTCGTTTGGTAATATAGGCAAGGCTTCCTGATTGAAGACGGATAAGGCCATGCGGAACCACCGATATTCTGGCCAGGCGGGCGAGATGCATCGTCAGGTCTTCAACCTCGGGCAATTGAGGATAATGCCCCGTTGGAGGCTTTAAAATATATCCTCCCCACAAACCGACGATGGTGAATCTTTTTGGTATCCCTCTTCCTTCAGGTGATTCCAGGTGGAGGGATAATTTAGCCTGAACTCCGGTGACGGTTACGTGTTTTTGAACCCCCTTCAATGCCAGGTCGCCGATCTGCGCTTCCGTGTAAGGCAAATCCGGAGGAACCGGCTGATCAAAGATCTTCCTGCTGCACGATGGATGGAAGTCGGTTTCATTCGCGGTTAAGGATTGATAACAATACAAACATCGTTTCATGCCTGATCCTCCTCTTTTACCTCGGTTACACCTATTGCCCCGATGCAGTCTCTGCAGCAGGCCAAAAGAAGCCCCATCCGGTCCCTGGCATTCAGTTTCCAGTTCCTCCGGGCAATATCCAACAGCCATCCCTCCGGTATCAGCCCATCGAAAAAGGGAAAGAGTACGTTGCTGTCGAATGGGGCAGCCTGTATCGGAAGCGTAAGACTTACCGGTTCTGCCTCTTTTAATGCCAGGTAGGCCGGATCGTATAAGAAATGATACCCGGTTTCATCCTGCCACAGCCACCCCGCTATCAAATCCCTGACCTTAATTTCTGCCTTTCTCATCTTTCATTTATATTGCCTATTGCCTATTGCCTAATGCCTGTTCCCCATCTCCAC
>Ga0194053_10000963_pt1 | contig 19564 bp, 9 predicted proteins | sample SepL228m_MetaG_FD_161684 | JGI IMG/M metagenome (GOLD analysis project Ga0194053, IMG submission 161684) | Anoxic zone freshwater microbial communities from boreal shield lake in IISD Experimental Lakes Area, Ontario, Canada - Sep2016-L227-8m | ecosystem: Environmental > Aquatic > Freshwater >... | reverse complement strand
GTATCAAAGCATTGTGCGGGGCAAAGGCGGTTCTGTAGGGCTGCCTGCAATTCCACAAGATCGACGCCGGGGTAGCACTCGACAGCCAGAAGGCGCTTGGTGGCGGCGCCGCGTGCTCCCAGCTCCTGGGCAATCGCCTCCCAGCCACGCCAGCATTCAGCTTCATGCGGGAGAGGGACTTTCACGGAAGGGGTTTTGTCGTAGTTGGCGGCGCGAAGGCCGAGTTTATTGAGGTGGCTCATAGATGGAGTTGAGAGGTGGACGGCTGATCATCACGGGAACCCCGTCACGTTCGACGACGATGTTGCGGAAGTTACGCCTGGCAATCGCCGCGTGGTCATGGCCGGCGCTGGAGGGGGAGATTCCCAGATAAACAAGCGGATCTCCTCCGGTGTTTATCGTGCGGTGTGCCTTCCAGATCGCTGAGATGTCGCCGAACAATCGGGCGATTGCCCAGCATTGCCGCATCAACGGAGAAATGCACGCAAAGGTCTTCAGCGGTTATGGCTGTGAGCATCGGATGGATCCGCGTTGAAGTTTGTGAACATGGAGGATTTCCGTATTCACAAGAACAGCACGGGGGCAGGCGCCTCCTCCATCTATATCAAGAAAGACTTTCACGGATGAAAGATTGCATTGGGCACCGAGGAAATCAAGCCATTATAACAATTCCCAAATCCGCGTAAGCGCAATCACCGGAGGGATGTCGCCCACGGCATCCGCTCTGCCAAAGCAAGGGCACCGGGGGCGATGCCTCTTTATCTATCGTCTGTCGCAGGCATCGATTTCTGGAAAACCAAAAAGCGAATCGCAATTTGCGGTTGCATTAAATGGCTGTCTCGCGCTAGTTTCAAACCATACTGTTTGTCAACATGCTTCAGATCTCCTTCCTTCTCGCGCCAGTTTCTGCGGATTTCCCTTCAAAACACCTCGTTTTCCGGAAAATCGGCGCCCTGTTTCTAGGGGTTGCGCTATGAGCCGGATTTGCTCGCCAAGGATCGGCCAAGCAGATCGGGAATCTTTTCTTCAACCGGTCAAATGCTGGCGGCGATGCCCGGACGGCACTTCCAGCCCGGTTCGCTGGAACGATGGCTGCACACTCTCGCCCACAACGAGGCTGTACGTCGACTTTGGAGCGAAGCGTATGGGCCGCCTTCACATCCACATATCCGCCGCCGAGGCTACGAATCTCAGCTGCTATGCCTATCCGCACCCCGATGCCGAGGCGCCGGTGGAGTTTTCCTCCAAACATTATAAACATCCCGATTTTCCCCTTGCTTGGGGCACGCTCATTTTCCCGCCCATCCAGGCCTCGATCGATCGAGGGACGCACACATGGCTTGATCGCCACACCCGTGCCTTTCGCTACCTGCGCATCGATGCGGCGAATGAGATCCAACTCCACGGCATAGAACTCGAAGAGAGCACCTGGCCCGGGGAGAGGGTGGGTGAGTTCGACTGTTCCGACACGGAAGTCACCCGCGCATGGGATATGGGATGCAGAACCCTGCACCTCTGCACGCAGCCAGCACGGCATTCACAACACCCTGTCGGTGACGCCGACCAATGGGTCATCTGGGATGGATGCCGCCGGGACCGTGAGATTTGGATTGGAGACCTGCGCCCGGCCGCTCTGGCGCATTATTCGATAAGTTCAGACGCCAGTCCCGTGAGGAACTCGCTGGAACTGGCTGCCGCCGGCGCATTTGAAAACGGGCTGATTCCCGGAAGCGTCTCCAGTCGGCAGGTTTTCAATGAATATGCATTGTGGTGGGTGGTGGCACTCTGGGAATATGTGTTCTACACGGGAGACATTGCCTTCGGCCAGCAACTGATGCCGGCGCTGAACTGCCTGATGGATTGGGTCGAAAAACACGTTCGCCCTACAGGAGGGCTTTTTGAGGTTGGCAACTCATGGAGCTACACGCTGCCCAGAAATGGGCTGCTGGCCGGGCCGAACATGGTTTTATGCGCCGCCTATCGGGCTGCGGCAGACCTTGGGGAGTCTTGCGGTGGCGATGGCTCCAGCTACAGGCGCCTTGCCGATTCTCAACGCCGGCGTGTGCTGGAGAAATTCTACGACAATCAGAACCATATCTTCCGAGACATGCCGGATAACCTTTCCGACACGCGAGTTTGGGAAGATAACAATGCCTACGCCATCCTGCTGGGAATCGCCCGCATAGAGGACCGCCCGCACATTCTCTCTCGTCTCAAAGAGCGCCTCTGGAGCAAGCATGGTTCGGCGACCTGCGCCCCGGTTTTTTCCGTCGAAGAACTGGGCGAAATCTCTCCGTGGGCGCACAACGGAACCATCTGGCCTTTTGCAAATGCCTATGAGGTGGGCGCGTGGATGAAATGTGGAAAGGTAGCTGAAGCGCTGGATCTCTTAAAGCGCTATTGTCGTGCATGTGCCTCTGCCGGAACAGATACGATTTGGGAGATGATCGGACAGGATGGCTCGATTCCAAAATCTCCTGATGGCCGCTATCTTTTGAGCCTTTGTCATGCATGGGGAACAACCGCCAATCACTATCTTCACCACCATGTGCTTGGAGTGCGCCCGGCGGCAACGGGATGGCAGGAGGTAACAGTGTCCCCCAACCTCGGCGATCTCGAGTGGGCTTCTGGAACAATTCCCACACCGATGGGACCGATTCGCATTGAGGTCGCCGCAGAAGGAGGCGCGCCTCGCCACCGCATCCTCGAAATCCCGGAGGGGATGAAGGTGCCATGCTCTGCGGCATTATAAATTCGGAATTTCGAATGCCTGAAAGTTCTCCTCCTATTTATTGGCCGGCTTCGGATTTGTCCGGTGGCTCTACGGTTTTTTAGTAGTATCCTTTTTCTCTTCCAGTTTGGGATTGGTCACTGCATTCTTTTCGTAGAACGAGTAGTCATCTTGATTTTCTGCGCCCGATGATCCCGGCTTTTTTGCTTCGGCAACTGGATTGGCCTTGGGTAATCCGTCCCACCAGAGGTCGTTTGCAGACTTGATAGGCGATGCCAAGACGGGGATTTGTTTGGCGGGTGCGAGTTTGATTTCGATTGCGGCGGGCTTGAGGCCATCACTCTCGGCGATCAACGTTGCCTTGCCAGGTTCGTCCAGCGCCTGGACGATCACCTGAGCAAGACCCGCCCAGAGGCTACGTTCTGGCGCTTTGTCCGGCTCGGAGGTATTGGGGTCACCGTTGCCTGAGCCCAACAGCCGGGCTGTGCCCTCGATTCGGAATTTGATCTTGTTGAGGGCATTTGGAACCGGACGTCCCTGCGCGTCGACGACTTGCACCGTGATCACCGCCACGTCCTGATGGTCGGCGTTCAGGGTGGTACGATCGGCCTGCAAGAGCACGGCAGCGGGGGCACCGGTCGTCTCCCGCTTCTCACGCAAAACCGCTTTATCCCCACGGTAGCCGACCGCTTCAATGCCGCCCGCCTCATAAGGGACTTTCCACGAAAGATACCCGAGCTTGGGCATCGGTTTGCGTCCTTGGCTCTTCCCGTTCACAAGCAGATCGACTTCCTCACAATTGCTATAAACCCAGACATCGATCGGCTGGCCTTCCTTGCCCTGCCAATTCCAGTGGGGAAAGACGTGAATCACCGGTTCGGAGCTATAGGCGGCCTTATAGTAATAGGCGCCATCTTTGGGGAACCCGCACAAATCGAAAGCCCCATAGTGGCAGGAAACGTCCTGGGGCATCGGAGCCGTCATCTTAGCCTGGTTCCAGACGCTGAGAATGAATGGTCCCGGTTCGCCCCGATAGTCAAACCCGCTCCAGATGAAGCCTCCGCACATCCAGGGGCGCTCGAGCTGACGGATCACTTCGTCCCTCATGAATGTGGGCAATCCGTGATCGTGCACATCGTAGGACAATAGACGTCCCTGGAAATATTGGTCTTCGTAAACCCCGCGGCTGGTGTAGGTGTTGGCCATCTCTGTTTCAATGATCGGCTTATCCGGGTAAAGCTTGTGAATCTTGTCCCAGTTGTCCCAGCTGTAGTTAAAGCCAATCACATCGACCGCTGTGGCAGCCGAGCCCGGATTTTCGTGTCCTTCGTTCTGCCCCATGGTTACAGGACGAGTGGTATCCAGCGATCGGACGCAATCGCGCATCCCCTGGGCTACCTGCCCGCCAATCGGCGTCGCTTGAAAGGCCACTTCCTCGTTGCCGACCCCCCAAAGCACCACGCTCGGTGAGTTGCGGTCAGCCAACACCATGCTCCTCAGCTCCTTCAAGGAATTCTCGCTCGTGCTGCACTTGCGGTTTTCCGTGAAGATCAGCATGCCCACACGATCGGCCACACGGGCAACGGCTCCCCCCGTGTGATGGGCCGTGCGATAGGCGTTAAAACCGAATTCTTTGAGACGGTTCAAACGGAATGCGATCAGGGCATCAGGCAAGGCAATCCCCACTCCGGCGTGATCCTGGTGGTTGGACGCGCCCAGGATCTTCACCGACTTGCCGTTGAGGAAAAACCCCTGGTTCGCATCGTAGCGGATCGTCCGGATGCCAAAGGTCTGCTCAAACCGGTCAGTTACCCTGCCCCCGGTTTCCAATTCAATCACGGCGGTGTAAAGTTGAGGCTTCTCCAGCGACCAGAGCTGCGGCTTTGCCAGCGTAGCCTCCACCTCCGAAGTTTTTTCATCCCAGGGACCGACTTTGACGCTCTGCGAACCATCGGCTACTTGGTGACCACTCGGATCAAGGACGATCGCTTTGACCTTCACATCCGTTCGCGAAGATCCCTTATTGGAAACTGTCGCATGAATGCGCACATGGGCGTCCCCCTCTGGAGCATCCTCAAAGAAGCTTTTTCCGGTATCGGGATCGACCTTGAACCAGCTCTGGACGTAGACCCCACCCCGTGGAACATGGACCGCATCTGTCTTGGTGAGACGGACGGAGCGATAAATGCCTCCCCCTTCATACCACCACCCTTCCGGCAGCTTGTTTTCCACGCGGACCGCCAGGACATTTTCGCCGCCGTAATTGATCAGCTCGGTGATGTCGAACTGGAAAGGCGCATAGCCGCTGTCGCTGCGGCCCACGATGAAATTATTGCAGTAAACCGTCGTGGCTTGATAGGAGCCGTCAAACTCCACGCAGATCCTTCGCCCCTTGTCCGTTGCGGGAATGATGAACTTGCGGCGATAGTTGCCGATTTCGGTGGGAAAATACCCATGCCCCGCATTGCCATTTTTGCTCGTGAACGCCTCAATGGTGAAATCGTGCGGCAGGTCAATCGTTCGCCACGACGAGTCGTCATAGCCCAGCCCCATCCCCTGGCTCTGGGCGGACTTGTCCATCGGCTCGATACCATAACGGCCGCTCTTGGTGCCATTGTACCAATGGTTGACCGGCAGGTCGCCCTTTAGGAACTTCCAGCCGTAGTTCATCAGCAACGTTTCCCGGGGTGAGGAAGCTTCAGGCGCTTGACCGAAAGCGCAGGATGCCCATGTAGAAAGCAGGACGAGGGCGAGCCCCCTCCGCAAGCAAATTCGGAAGCCCCCCTCAGCAAATGAGCCGCTGCCCTGCCCCTCAAGTCGTTGCAAAGACAATTGTTTGCTCATAGGACTTCCGAATTCGTTTATGATCACTTTTCGTTCATGATGCTCAGGCCCATCAGACCGATGATCACCTCCTGCGAGAGACTCTCAAGCGTAACCTTCTTGAGTTCCACGCCCGGCCGCAGTTTCCAGCCGTAGACCATGGCCCGGCAGTTGGTGCCCAGCTGAACCTGCGATGGCGGGGTCTTGGGGAGCGAAAAGCCCTCCCGGGGATAGTAGTAGTCCTCGCCCAGGAAGGGACATAACGACCAGAAGTTTTTCGGGTTCACCAGCTCCAACTCTTCTTTGACCCCGTCGGCGTACTCAAACCGCAACACCGCATTGGCAATGCGCACCTGCATCGGATTCGTCGAGCCCGCAACGAGCAGCCAGACTGCGTCGCCTTTCTTATTGACCGGCACCTCCACTTTCTTGGGCCAATTATCCCACAGCGAGGTAAAGGCGATGTCCTTTCCGCCAGGATTCCATTGAAACGGAACCCCTTGAGGAACCTGTAGCATCCCGTCCACCACCGGCAAGGTAGGAGGGAAAGCTTTGGGTTGGATAACAGCCACTTCCTTTTGGACTAGCGCAGGAGCCCCCGCCACGGCGGATGCAACTTGTGCGCTGGTAACCTCGGGAATCTTCCAGTCGGCGATCGTTCCATCCAGAGGAGCGGCATCCAGAGCGCGGTTCTGGAGCTGATCAGATGTTGCGGCCTTGTTGGAAATAGACACCCGGCCGATGCGCCCCATCAAGCGGGAAGTCCCATCTTGGTTGGCTCCCAGCCGGATCTTGTTCAGGGGCAGCTTCGTCCAATCCACGGGTATCGTCTCGATGAACCACTTCTTGCCGTCGAAGTAGACTTCTCCCGGCTTGCCGGGGCGGAAGACCACGGCCATGTGGGTGAGCCGGTCGCCGCAGAAGGGCGAAGAGGCCCTCATGATCGCAATGTCGGCAGTGTTGAATCGAACCAAACGCCCGCAACGGGCCATAATATCGAGGGAAAAATCTCCGATCTCCAAGACGCGGACATAGTCCCAGGAATCGGTGCAGCCGGTGGGAGTGGCATCTGCGCCCGCATCGGCAGCAATCCACGCCTCGATGGTCACCTCGGGGCCAATCTTCATATCCCCAATGGGAGCCTCGTACACCGGCGCGGGGCGTTGCGGACGGGTCAAGCTCAGATCAATAGCTGGCGGCTTCTTGCCTGCGTAGAGTGCGTTCCAAATCAGATAGCCATCCTTGGCCAGTCGCAACGACATCGTTTCCGGACGCGGCGTAAGATATTCCTGCCTGAAGATATCGGTAATCCGCCCGTTCATGATGCTTGAGAGATCAATGGCTGACCATTTTGCATCAGCCGGAGCCTGCCGCAGGTTTTTCTCAGCGGCATAGGCTTCTGCTTTTTGATCGCGAACCTTGAAGTCGAAGATCCGGTACTGCGGAGCATTTTTGCCCATCTCAACCAGCGCCAAGACCCGGTTATTTCCGACATTATTGGAAATCACGCCATGAACCCTGCCGTCCGTTATTTTTGAAGACTTGAGCACTCCTTGGGCATCCTTGACTTCGATGATGCGCCCGCCATCCACGCTGAGGTCCACTTCCGCTCCGACCTCCACCTCGCGGAATTGAGGAACCCCCGGTGGTAGCTCGTGCTCAACTTTCAGCACCAAGTCTGCCTTCTGCATGACCGGGGCATGGACCACATAGATCGAGCGGCCAAACCCGGGCTTGATCGTTCCTTTGACTTTCTTGCCATTGAGGGTCGCCGACTTGACCGCCGTGCCGCGGAAGGGCAGTTCCAACTCGATGGCCGCCGGGCGGGCCAGCTCAACGCTCAACCGCTCGGTTCCTTCCTGCCGCTTGTAGTTCAGATTGAATTCCGGATGCTTGAAAGACGCATGATCCCATGCGGCAGGAAACTGCGGCGCAATGGTGACGCTTCCGTTGGGCCGGTCCGGCCGGTAGCCGAAGATTCCCGACACGACAGTGCGGGCAAATGCGCTGACGCAGTCGCCAAAGTCGGTTCCACAACTTCCGTAAGGCACGCCCAGATTGCCCGGAACCGCAGACTCGAAGGCACCTTCGCTGATATTCCCGTTGATCAGCTCCATGGCTCCTTCGGGCATGCCCGCGAAGCAGTATCCAAGCGCCATGTGATATTCGTCCCCAGGCGATTTCTCCCGATTCGACCAAATCGAGGGCACCCAGTTCGAGGGATAGAGCCGAATCCCGCCCGAGGGCCGTGGCTCACGCTGCAGCCCATATTCTGTGAAGTAGGCGATCGAGGCCATCTGCTCGTCGTTGAGCAGACCCTTGCAATCCATCGGGAGATAGAGGCCTGGAGTCCAAGGATCCGGGTGCAGACGCTGATAGCCACCCTGCTCGCGATACGCGCCCGGTACACCCGCCTTGTCCACCCAAAGCTTTCCGAAGAACCCCTTGCGAATCAGCGCCAGCTTGGCTTCATGTTTTTTCACCGACGCCTCATCCCCGGCCCGGCGCGCCATATCCCGCGCCGCCAGATGCCCGCGCCATGCAAAGGCGGTCTCATCGGGTGTTCCCCCGCCGTTTGTCCAGACGCTGTCGGTCAAAAAGGTGTTGCTAAAACTCTCGTAGATCCCCTGGCCAGCTGGGTCAAACACACGGTCGATGTAGTCCAGATGCAGCTCCAAGGCCGGCCGCAACACCTTCTCCAACTCGGGATCGCCCGTAAAACGCCAGTCTTCAACGACCGCATCGACAAACTGCGACTGCATATCGTATAGCAAGGAATTATAGTTCGGAATCAGCCGTCCCTTGCTGTGAAAACGTGGATCCGCCCCGGGGTGGACACCAGTGCCTTCGAATCGTGGGAGCTCAGGGCTCGATTCGACCAATTGGCGCAGTTCTGGCTGCTCTTTGTAGGTCTCGCCCGTCACTTGTGAGGCAAAGAAGTACTTGGCGGCAGCGAGGACTCGCTCATGCCATGAGTAGGCCACACCGGCCAAGGTCGAACGCCAGCCCAACAATGGATCGACAAACTGGGAAAGGCAGCCATGCGCGTAGGCTTTTTCCCGCCAAAGCGCTTCCACGGGAGCCGAGGCCGCCCGCACCATGAAATCGAACCGCGCATCGGGCGTCTTGCTTACCACACGGTTGCTCAGCTGTTCCGTCCGATCCCAAGCGGCGCGAAACTCCCCCATCACGTCGGGAGCGGTTTCGGTCTCCTTGGGCAGCCAGACATGGGCAATCCAAGTGATCGGTTTATTGTTTTCAATCGGCGTCACTCCAAAGGCCACCGGACGTTTGTCTCCGGTGCTGGAGAGAAGAGCAGCTGGCGTCTTCCACTGATCGGCGTCTGCGATACGCACCTCCGAAGTTGTGCTGCAGGCTGCCTGCACATGGCGTTCCTTATCCCCACGCGCCTGAGAAAGATTGATTACGCCATTGGTGACTTTGACGCCATTCCCCTCCGCCTGAGCCGGATCAAACCCCCTATTGCGAGTAGCTGGTGCCGAGTCAGCAGCCATGGCATCGTTAAATTGAACACTCTCGGTGTAGGCACCGCCGAGCATCCAAAGCAACCGGTCACCGCTAGCTGCCCCGGTGACCTGCGCCTGAGCAGCCATGCCAAAACCTGTTCCCAAGGGCAGAGCATGCAACGAGATGGCCACCCCCGGAAACTCCGGGTCGGTCGCCACCCACTCCATCCGACCAGCATGGTAGCGCGCCTCGATGGACTTGAAATCCAGCAACCATTTTGACGAGCCGTCAGCCCGCTGGAACCCCAGCAGAAAGGAGCCATCGAGATTGTTGCCGCCACCGAATCGCACAAGCGGCCGGTCGCCGGCAAATACCCAATAATAGCGTTTCTGAGGGTCGGTTTGACCTCCGTATAGCGGGCGATTGTTGAAGAACACGCCGTTGCGGCGCACGATCGCATCGCCTTCCAGGGCGCCGGGAACATTATCAGGCACCAACGCCAACAGAATGCCCGAAGACAAAACGGTCAGGGCAACGACACTTCGTATCATGGTTTTCATTTATTGTATTATCGGTTTGAGATTTTTAAAGGAGACTGGCGGGGATTATTTTGAGATATTCGTCTTCGACTTGTCCGGATTCGAGACTTCATTCTTTTTATAGAACGAATAGTCGTCTTGGCCTTCCGAACCCGCAGCAGCCGGTTTTTTGGCATCACCAGCCGTCTTGGCATTGGTCGCGCCGTCCCACCAGAGGTCGTTGTCGGCCTTGTTGGGAGACGGGAGGAAGGGGGGCCGCTGAGCGCGCACCAGCTTGATCTCGAGCCTGGCGGGCTTCAGTCCCTCGCTCTCGGCAATCAACGTCGCCACGCCGGGCTCGTCCAGTGCCTGAACAATCACTTGCGCCAGCCCTGCCCAGAGGCTGCGCTCGGGGAGCTTGTCCGGCTCAAGGGTGGCGGGATCGCCGTTGCCAGCGCCCAAAAGGCGGGCAGAGCCTTCGATGCGAAACTTTATCTTGTTTGAGGCGTTGGGAACCGGTCGGCCTTGGGCGTCCACCACTTGCACCGTTACCATCGACACATCCTCGCGGTCGGCCTTGAGGGTGCCCGGGTCGGCTTGCAAGAGCACCGCCACAGGCGCTCCGGTCGTTTCCCGTTTCTCGCGTAAAACCTCGGCATCTCCCCGGAAGCCGACCGCCATGATCGAGCCCGCCTCATAAGGAACCTTCCACGACAGGTACCCGAGCTTCGGCATCGGTTTGCGCCCCTGGCTCTTGCCGTTCACAATCAGATCAACCTCGTCGCAATTGCTGTAAACCCAGACATCGATCGGCTGGCCTTCCTTGCCCTGCCAATTCCAGTGCGGGAAGAGGTGAAGAACCGGCTCTGAGCTATAGGCGGCCTTGTAGTAGTAAGCGCTGTCTTTGGGAAAGCCGCACAGGTCGAATACGCCGAAGTGGCAGGAGACATCGCGGGGGACTTCGCCCGGCTTGTTGTGCTCTTTCCAGATATTTGCGAAAAACGGTGACGGCTCGCCGCGATAGTCAAACCCGGTCCATGTGAACCCGCCGCACATCCAAGGCCTCTCCATCTGCCGCTTCACCTCGGCCATCGTAAAGGTGCCGATCCAGAAATTGGGCATATCGTAGGACAGCAGGCGCCCTTGGAGTTCCTGGTTCTCATACACCCCGCGGCTGGTGTAGCTGTTGGCCATTTCGGTTTCGATGATGGGCTTGTCGGGGTAAAGCTTGTGGATCTTGTCCCAGTTGTCCCAACTATAATTAAAACCGATCACATCCAGCGCTGTGGCGGCTGAACCCGGTTTGTCATGATCTTCATTCTGCCCCATGGTCACAGGCCGAGTGGTGTCAAGGGAGCGGACGCAATTGCGCATCCCTTGCGCAACCTGCCCACCGATCGGCGTGCCTTGGAAAGCAACCTCCTCGTTTCCGATCCCCCAGAGGACGACGCTCGGAGAGTTGCGGCAGGAAAGGATCATCTGGCGCAGTTCCTTGAGGGAGTTTTCGCCCGTGCTGAACTTGCGGTTCTCCGTGAAGACGAGCATGCCCACGCGATCGGCCACCTGGGCCACAGGGCAACTTACGTTATGCGCAGTCCGGTAAGCATTAAACCCGAACTCCTTGAGCCGTTTGAGGCGGAAGGCGACCACGCCATCGGGCACGGCAATGCCGACCCCAGCGTGATCCTGGTGATTGGCCGCGCCTCTGATCTTCACAGACTTGCCGTTCAGGAAGAAACCCAGGTTGGCATCATAGCGGATCGTCCGGATGCCAAAGGTCTGCTCAAACCGGTCCGTCACCTTGCCGTCGCTCTCCAATTCGATCACCGCAGTGTAAAGCTGAGGCTGATCCAGCGACCATAGTTGCGGATTTTTCAATGTGGTCTCGATGGGGGCAGTCTTCTCTCCCCATGGACCGACCTGCACGCTCTTCGAACCATCGCCCACCTGCCGCCCTGAAGGATCCAGCACTCTCGCTTTGATCTTCACGTCGGCAAGCGCCGATCCCTTGTTCTCAGCCGTCACATGGATGCGAAGATGGGCCGGTCCCTCCGGGCTATCCTCCAGAAAACTTTTGCCCGTCGAGGGATCGACCTTGAACCAGCTCTGAACATAAACTCCGCCCCACGAAACATGGACCGCATCTGTCTTGGTGAGACGGACGGAGCGATAAATACCTCCCCCTTCATACCACCAGCCTTCGGGCAGCTTGTTATCCACGCAGACCGTCAGGACGTTTTCTCCCCCATAGTTGATCAGCTCGGTGATGTCGAACTGGAAAGGCGTATAGCCGCTGTCGCTGCGGCCCACGATGAAGTTATTGCAGTAAACCGTCGTTGATTGATAAGAGCCGTCAAACTCCACGCAGATCCTCCGCCCTTTGTCCGCTGCGGGAATGGTGAACTTGCGGCGATAGTTGCCGATTTCGGTGGGAAAATACCCATGCCCCGCATTGCCATTTTTGCTCGTGAACGCCTCAATGGTGAAATCGTGCGGCAGGTCAATCGTCCGCCAGGACGAGTCGTCAAATGCCAGCCCAATCCCGGGCTCGGTACCATACGTCCCGTTTTTTGCGTATTTCCCCCAATGATTGACTTTCAAATCGCCCTTGAGAAACTTCCAGCCGTTGTTCATCAACAGCGTCTCTCTTGCCGGGGACTCCGTCTGGGCAAAGCCCATCTGGATTCCCAAAATGGAAATCATCGCGAGCAAACCACTCCCAGCAAAGCGCAAAGCTCGGTTGGTTCTGGTTGCGGTGGAACGGGATTCTGTTTTCATGGCGGGGTGTGGCTCTTTCTTCGATTCAATGTGGACAGCAAACGCAGGGAGAAGTATTTCCAATGGTTGGGAACGTGGCTAGACCGCTCTTGTTTGTCAAATCTTTCTTTACCCCGTGCAAAATCCGGCACGCGCTCCAGGTTGCAACCAGCCTGTTACAAGCACCTTCCGTAAATCGGCCCGATGCGGCCTCCCCGGCATTGAGGAGCAACGTGCCTCCGGTGCTCACGGTGATGCCCGACGTGCCGCCCAGTTTGCCGGTGAGCGTGAGCGATCCTGTGCCCGTCTTGACGAGGGATCCATCCGTGCCGGCGATCACGCCGGAGTAGGATGTCGTGCTGTTGTTTGAACCTGCGGCGGGGGTATATGCCCCGAGGTTAATGCTGCCGCCGGGACCGCCGAAGGATCCGATGGTTTCGTTGCCGCCGAGTGTGAGCTGTCCGCCGTTGACAACGCGGTTGCTGGAATTGGAGATCTTATCATTGTCGCCCTCGTTTGTTGCTCCCAGTTTATGAGCACAACAGATTTGCGGCTGTGGTATCGGCATCCCGCAACCAACTGACATGAGACGTTGCCGACGGGCAATATCCCGAGGGCGGGAGTCGGTTCCGTGCGCATTTAAAGTTGCTGGCAACCGGCGGGAAAACTTCGGCGGGCGGCGACAAAATCTACCAGGGCCGAGAGGGCATACGACTAAGCTGGTTTCTACGGCGGATGCTATGGTCTTTCATTTCCTGAAGTTCCGCGGGAATGGTGATCGTAGATTCGGGGGGGGATTGAAATTGATAATAACTGGTCTCCTTGCCACGTTGTAGCATCACAGGCAGGCGGGTTTCGAGATCAACGTAGGCTGTAACTTCCATTTCAAATTGTGCGCGATTCAGTCGCTCCTCATTTCTAACACCGGCATCCTGTTGGATGACTTGAAATTCCTCGTCGGAAACCAGGTTGATTCTGTCTGTGAACAAAAGGCAGTCCCGATTCATGAATTTGACGATGTTCCGATAATTTCGCGGACCCACCCATCCGAAACCCGGAAAATCTGTGGTTGAAAAATCGCTGAAATCCCCCTCCAATAATCCCCCTCTCTCAAATGCATTCCTGTCGATGAGCACCCCCTTGCCGTTGGCTGACCGCTTGAGGAATTGAATATCTCCGAGACACCACTTTTTCCTTTGTTGCCCGTTCGACATAACGATTTGCTCGAAAATTATGTCCTTCGTTTTGCTGACAACGATGTTTTGAAATAATCCCGGGCGAAGTGTTTTTTCGACATTCGGAGTCTTTGCTGGCGCGGTCTTTTCTGGATTATAAGCAATCAACCACCGGGAAAATTCCGGAGCGCGACGTTTCAGCAGGCTGCCGGTCGGCATGGGCAAAGGATTTGCAGGAGGGACAGGTTGGGCAGATAAACCGGAAGCCAATGCAAAGAGCAGAGTAATCGTTGAGAGTATTTTCATTCCTTAACAACCTCCGTCTGTTTGTCGAGAATCTTGCCCGTTTGTCGATCAATGGCCACATGGAGCCAGTATCTCTGCTCGCCTTCCACAATGAACTTGTCCGGGGAAGAGGCATTCGCTGGGAACCGCCCGGTTTGCGCCACGAGATCAATCATAAGATTCCAGACTCGGGTCGTTCCCGTATTGGCCAATGCTCGAATGGAAGATCCTCGAAGACGTTGAATGTTATTCACTGCAGGGTCGGCGTTGCTGCCGCCGGCCCCATAGACAGCGGAAAGATCGGCACTGAATCCTGAATAGGATTGCGAGCCATCGAATCCCCCGCCGGATGCGTTGACATTCCCTGTCCACTTTCCGACCAATTCGCTGATGTTGATGAGAGGGCCTTTCCCGGCAACCGTGCTGGTTGTGCGGTTCACCAGTGTGGCGGCAACAGTTTCCGCTTCGGTGCGAGAAATATTGGAAGCAGCAGCCCCGAATTCATCTTTGTAGGCACCGGCCAAAATGGCCTTGAGCACCGGAATCTGACGCGTGTTGAGATTGACTCTGCCGGCTTGCAACCCGTCGGGGCCGGTCAAATCGCGAATGCAAAAGACATCAAGCAGCCCCGTATAGCCGCTCTCCGGCGTCACCATATCGAGATTTTTCCATGGTGTGCCGGAAAAGACATATCCGAGGTCGGCCACCGAGCGGAAGGGGCGGTTTAAAATGATCGGGCGACTTTTGCTCTGCGTGGTGGGAGTTCCAGTCGGGTTAAGGGGCGTAAAACTGGTAGCTATCGCCATCGGCAAGCCCACAACGGTATCGGCGGAAAGGCTCGTCGAAGTCGCCGGAACATAGGCCGCCATGGCCCTCCGCACCACACCGTCGGGATCGGCGTAGTATTGGTTTGGAGGTGCCGGAGAGGCAGTGCTCTTGGCGGCAGACCCAGTTTCCACGATGCCATCGTTGAATCCATTGCTATCGTTTTGTGAGAGCAGTCCAAAGCGAAAAAAGTAACTCGCGCTCGATGGCGATAACACGGTGTTCCAATTCCCGGGATACCAGCCTGCCGCAGCAGGAAGTCCCATTAACGGCGGCATCCCTTTTCTTGCTGTATAGCTGGATGCCGGTCCTAATCCAGCTCCGGCATAAACTTCGGGCCGATTACTGGCAAGCACCGTCCCGGTGGCATCAAGAAACTCGCTGGCATTCTGATGTGCCACATGCCCGGACGACGTGAAAGGTGGAAACTGCAAAATGCCCGGATAGGAACCGCTGGCCATGCCAAAGCGGCTCGATCGCGGATCAATGCTTGTGGCATAACCCGTCTGGCCAATCAGCTCAGTGTCATTGTTTTGTGATGACCAATGGAAAAGATTCCCTCCCCCCAGGATATCCGTCACCTTTTGATCATAACTCTGCCAGTTGCCATTGAGGTCTTTGTATTGCAGCCGATAGGTCACAGGAAAATCGCCCGACGGCAGATAGGCGCCTGCGCAGGTTTTGGCCGACAAGACATACTTTTTAGCCCCGTTTGCCGCCACCCAACGGGTCGGAGCGACTCCGAGGTAAATGCCGAAATAATATTCATTGTCCTGCAAGGATTTGACGCAGGAGCTGCCGTTCGAGGTGACGAGATAACTCTGGAGAAGCGGTTCGGCGGAAAACTCGGTGACGAGCTGGTTGGTATTGTCGATCGCCAACTGACTGCCAGAAGGCAGGCCGGGCTTGATGAGCATGGTCGGTTCCCGGAAAAGCGCTCCGCTATTATCGGAGAAGCGGAGTGCCGTCTTGCTGGAATCCAACGTGATGAACTTGGGTTGATAGTTATTCGGGAATGGGATGGACGTGTCCACTTCCGAGTCCGCCGAGGTATGGATGGCTGCCGAGAAAGGCGCACCGGGACTGGTTTGGGTAGCGCCAGTCTGGCCAATACTCAGATAACTGGAAAAATCCGGGAGAGAGCTGTCAGCCACCAACCGAAGATCTGTGCCGCCGGAGTCTCCTGGGCGCGGGCTGCCGCGCGAAGAATTCCTGTCGTGCGGATTCCAGATTTCCGGCTGTAAAAATGTCGCGGTCAGACCCGTACCCATATCGGCATCGATAAGTTTCAGAGAAGTTCCGGCGGGCAACCCGTCAACAGTTGGTCCGGCAGACAACCCGTCATTATCTTGAGGAGGCAATGGATCGGCTGAAGTAACATTAACGGGATAGGGATTGGGCGCACGAAGCAGGACAACCCCCGTGCGGGTTCGATAGAAATACGGAAGATTTTCCACGCCGTGAAACACGACCGGACCAGCTCCACTGTCGAATTTGATCGAAACAGGATATCCATCGCAATCGTATTGGTCGATGATGTTCGCGGCGATCTGCATGATGGCATGGTCCGTAGAAATATCGCGCCGGAATTGAAAATCCTCCCAGGATAATGCGCCCGCTATGGCGGGCATGGCAGGCGAGGATATGTCCCCGTGGCTGCTCGCTCCTTTGGCAATAGAACCGACATGGATCGCCGCCTTCAGCAACTCGACAAAATCCGGCTCTCGATTCGCTGCGGCAACCTGACTCAATGTTTTGATGGCTCCGGAACCACCATTTTGAATGCTATAGGCCCATTGGCTGTTGGCGGGATCCCATGTCAATCCGAAATACGCCTGGATATTGGCGGACGTTCCCAACTGGAGCCAATTCCAATTCACACCGCCATTGATCAAAGCCTGGATGTCTGGATCGGCCTGGTTGCGGGCGGCACTGGGTCCCTTGTAGGTGAGCCAAGCCAGACGGTTTAGCGCGAAACGCTTCTTCACCAACGGCTCGCCCTGAGTCAGGTCACTGGCGTCGTTTCTTCCCCCTGTCTTCGTGGTTTGCACCCGCACAGTCAAAAAGGAAGGATTAATCGCATCATCTCCGCCATAGGCGTCGTTGCCTCCGTCTCCACTGACAATTTTAGGTCGCGCCGGATCGGGTGAGAGCGAGGGCTGGTTGAGATCGCGGCTGAAGGTGCCGAGGTATTGGAGGGCGTCTTGGCTCATGGAGACGGCGCGGCGGAACTTGAGCAGCGCTTGGCGGCTGGTGAACAACTGGTCGGTGCGGCTGGCGGCGGTGGCCGGTGAGGGGGACGGGACGGGGTTTGCCGTGAGAAACCCGCTGGTGGAGCCAAGAAGGCAGTTGAAATAGCGGGTGGCCGCGCTGGCGTCGAAGTTGTAGTTTCCCGCAAGCGTGCCGCTGGGTTGGGTGGTTGCGTAGTTGCGCCAACCGACAATGTTGTCCGAGTTGATCGTCGAAGTCCCCCCGGTGGTGAGAAGCAGCTTCAGGTCGGCATAAGCGATTGAACTCTTGTAGCCGTATTGCGCAGCGGTTGACGTGGAGGGATAGCCGGCTACATTCACATCCAGCAGGCCGCCTTCGTCGTAGACAGCGTAGGCGTAGCGGCCAATGGTTGTGGGGTCGGGGGTTGTCAGGAGCTTGGGCCCAGTCGTTGTCACCATCACCCAGTCGGGGGCGGTAAAGGAACTCACCGGTGTGCTGTCAATCAACGTGCTGCCGGAGTTCAGACGCGGGATGAGATAGTGGCTGTTCCACCGGGGCAGGCTCATGGAACGTCCGTTCAGGGACGGATCGGTCGCCGAGTTCACTGCCGAGGCGCGGCTGCCCACTCCGGGGTTTCCGTTCAGGGAATCCGAACGGACGCTGCGACGCACAAAATTCGGAATCGGGGTCGCCGCCGGGGCGGGTGTCCCACTTTGCTGAGGCAGCATGTTCGCGGCAGCAGTCGGGGTGTAGATGGTGCTTTTGCCAGCACCACTCCCGACAACGGTGGCGGTGGAGCCGTTGACAATCTCCTGCTTGAAATCACCGACAATTACATCCGCGGCACTGCGGGCGAGGATGTCCGCCTTGGTCTGGGCCGCGCTGCTGTTGGACACCTGCCGCTCGGTGATCGCCCGTGAGAAAAATGCCAGAACAAGACCGGTCAGCAGCACAATAAAAGCCAGGATGATGATGAGCGCGGCCCCCCTTTTCTTCCGGGTTCCGCCGTGCGGCATGGGGCCAGGGTTGTTCATGGGGTTCATTGCGGGGTATCCAAATAAAAATATCGTTGATAGACGCGCACGGCCGCCGCGGCGGTCTTGGGAATGCCTGCGATGGCGGCGAAGGATCCGCTGTTGACCACGGCGTTCCATGCGGCTGCCGTGTTCGTTCCATCCGTTGCATCGGGAAATGCGGCCGTAAGTGCGGTGTAGTCGCCGACAATCACCCGGCTGGTGGAGTCCAGCACACCGATGGTGACGACGATGGCGGCAACATCCTTGAAGCCGTCAATGGAGGTATGGGGCGGGGTCGTGCTGGTATCGTAGGGCGTAATGGAAAGCCGGGCCGCCTGCGTGGCGGTCGATTTGAGCAGGTAGGTGTATTCAAATCGGAACACCTGGTCGCCCACGGTCTTGTAATCGGGTTCCGTGTTATCAAAAAGCATCGGCCACTGTCCCGGCAGGGTCATCGGCAGATAAACCACACTCTCCCACGCCCCGCCGCTGTCCGGCTCCCATCCAAGTCCCTTGCCCATGCGCCGCAGAACGGGCGGCGCGGGCGTCTTCGTGTCGTAGGGATCGGTGGAAACCATGTATGCCACCAGCGACCCGGCGGCCCGCTGTGTTCCGCTGGGCTGCGTGGCACCGGAGAAGTATCCGTCTGTCTCGGAGTAGAAAGCGAGTTGATCGTTGCCGGCCTGGGTGTTGGCGGCAATGGTGGCGCTCCCATACTGGCTGGAAAGCGTTCCCGCAGGCTGCTTGAAGGCCGAGTAATCCACATCGGGGCGCTTGACCATCTTCCCAAACTCCACCGCCATCCGGTTGAACAGCAGCCGCGCCTGCGTGTCGGCGCCCATGTGTCTGCCGCTGTTGCCGATGCTCAGCGACGCTCCGTTGGTCAACAGCGCCACCAGCAGCACGATCACCACGAGCACAGTCATCGACACCAGCAGTTCCAGCAAGGTGAATGCCCTGCGCAACAATATTAGCCGGAATGAAAATCGAGATCTCGTTTTCATGGCTCAATTCCTGTCCAGCCCGACAAATGCGGACACCGATCCCAAGGGCGTGGCTGCTGCCGCGGGCCAACTGATCGTGACGCTTCCATACGTGGCCGACCGGCTGCCGGAACCCGGCTGCGTCAGGTTGATCACCACCTTGTAGCGGGCCGCGGATGCGGAGGCTTGAAGCGTTCCACTTTCATCCATGGAAATGGTGGTGCTGGGGGCGGTGACATCAATCCCGTAATTCGCCGACTTCGAACTCAGCCCTGCGTTCGCTTCAATCGCCTCCGCCGTCGGCGTCTGCCGCATGTCCGCAATGATCGCCGTGGCGAAATCCATCGCCGCCGTTTGCCGGATGGATGCCTGATTGTTGTTCAGTCCGATCGGGAGCAGCCCGAAGATGGCCAGCAATGCAAACGCCGCGATTCCCAGCGCCATGGTCACTTCCACAAGCGAAAAGGCGTTGCTCCTGGAAGGGCGGTATTTCATGGACGGTACATCTTCCCCTGCCCCGTGATCCCCTCGATCTGGATGGCGGCGGCGGCCCGGATCGTTCCCGCGTAACGCGCATCCACCACGCTCCCGTGCGTCGGCTGTAGCCCAAGCTCAATCGCGCTCTGCGGACCGAGGCCGGTGAATGTGTTTTCAAGCATCTTGCTTGCCTCCCCCTGCGGGTTGAATTCGATGATCTTCGCAAACGTATACTGCGGTATTTGTGTCGATCCGAGCACGGTCAGCGGATACGTAAATGTCGTCGGGTTGGTCA
>Ga0194053_10000962_pt1 | contig 19577 bp, 23 predicted proteins | sample SepL228m_MetaG_FD_161684 | JGI IMG/M metagenome (GOLD analysis project Ga0194053, IMG submission 161684) | Anoxic zone freshwater microbial communities from boreal shield lake in IISD Experimental Lakes Area, Ontario, Canada - Sep2016-L227-8m | ecosystem: Environmental > Aquatic > Freshwater >... | reverse complement strand
TTGCATGCATTGACTATATAAACTATATAAACTATATAAACTATATGAAAGACTTTTCATGGAAAAAAATAAGTAGAGACCCATTTATCGATTGGATATTTATGCTGATTGTTGGACTGTTTATCATTACAATTATGATAATAATAGGTATTTTTGCTTATATAGATGTTGGTCAAGCAGCATCATCTGTTTCTGATCTTACGGCTTCAAGTCGACCATTGCCGATGATAGATGTTGTAGAGTTAAAGCGTATAGCCGAAAAGCTTAGTATCAACGATATAAGGTGACCAGTTATTATAAATATGTTACGGTTATGTGGTGGCCTCGGCGCCACAATAGATTCCGCTTGTAGCTCAATGGATAGAGCAGTGCTCTTCTAAGGCATTGATGGGGGTTCGATTCCCTCCAGGCGGACACGAAGTGAGTGAAACGAACGTAGTGCCGGCCTGGAGGGATGAGAACGCCGGAGCCATATCGAGCCAGCAGGCGAGATGGTGAGGCGGTGCCCAGCCCGAGGCTGACTGGTCAGCCGAGAGGCGAGGGCGATTCCCTCCAGGCGGACAAAGTGTATAAACTGTGGATTGTCTTATTGTGTCTAAACTAGGTGTGCTATAATTAACCTAGTAAGGTCTATTATTTATTAGCAATTAATTAACAAAAATACTATGAAAATGGTTCATGTCGTTGCCTTCACTCTTTTGGTGATTGGTGGTCTTAACTGGCTTTTGATCGGTTTATTCGATCTCAACGTCGTTACTTATCTCGGTGTAGCTATCGCAAAGATAGTCTATGTCTTGGTAGGACTTTCAGCTGTATGGCTCGCAGTGTCACACAACAAGGATTGCAAGGGTTGTTCAGCACCAGCAGCACCATCTGCTCCTCAGATATAGTTTTTCTGATCAGTTAGTGCGTAAGCACAAGGAAGCGCGTCGGCGAAAGCTGGCGCGTTTTCTTTTTCGCACACTTTTTCGCGCGTGTCGGCCCCGTGCTATACTTTTTGCATGGGTTTTATACAAGACAAAGTTGTGGTCATTACCGGCGCTAGCCGTGGTTTGGGTAAGTCATTGGCCAATGTTTTGGCTTCGAAAGGTGCAAAACTGGTAATCTCTGGAAGGAATAAAAAAGATTTGGAAGAAGTAGCCGAGGAGATCTCCAAGAAGGTAAAGGTATTGGCTGTGGTCGCCGACATTACAAAAGAAAATGAGGTCATTCATATCGCTGATATGGCTATGGAGAAGTTTGGCCGTATCGACATTTGGATAAATAATGCCGGCGTTTGGTTGCCGAAGATGCCGATTGAAGAGATCGATATGAAGAAGGCTCATGAACTTATCGAGGTAAATCTTTTCGGTACTATTTACGGAGTGCGCGCAGCTATCACGGCCATGAAGAAGCGTGGTGATAGGATGGGTGATGGAATGATCGTCAATATTATTTCCACCTCCGCTTTGCAGGGGAGACCGAATCAGAGCGTCTATTCGGCTAGTAAACATGCCGCGAAAGGTTTTACGGATTCTATAAGAGAGGAATTGCTCATGCCAGACAATGCCGCCGGCAAGATAACCGTCATCGGGGTGTATCCTGGCGGTATCAAGACGAGCATGTTCGATGCTGCTAAACCAGCCGACTTCGATGATTTCATGGATCCAGATGTAGTGGCAGCCAAAATAGTGGAGAATCTAGAGAAGGATAAGCCGGAGGTTGAGCAGATTTTAAAAAGGCAGGGTCAAGAGTGGAATAGTAATTTATAAAATATGGAAATGAAAATGAAACTGAAAATGAAACTGGAAAAATCACGCAAAGAAATAGATAAGATCGACATTGAAATAGTTGAGCTTTTGGCCAAGCGGCGCGATTGTTCGGCTGTGATTGGAAAATATAAAAAAGAAAATGGCCTCAAGATATATCAACCAGAAAGGGAACGGGAGATTCTGGAGAAGAAAGCTGATCTAGCTAAAAAAGTCGGCGTAAGCGCAGATCTTGTGAGAAAAATCTTTAGGCACATATTCAAGGATTCGAGAGATGTGCAGGGCGTCGTTTGGCGACGAGGGGTGAGCATGCACTTTAAAAAAGGGTTTTTAAAATAATTTATCCACGAGGTACCTCAGCTTAAGCCACACATAATCAGCTCGATGACAGTGACTATTCTGTGCCAATAAACCTAGTAATATATAGGCGGTACCTCGGCTGTAAATTATTTCAAAAGTGCTGTTTTGGAAGTGTATGTGTCCCGATCACACCCTTTACTAGCCTAAAATGAAAAAGCCCCCAATGAGGACAAAACCTCATCAACCTGAATAAGTATTAAATGTGCGCCCTGAGGGATTCGAACCCCCGACCTTTTCAGTGTAAATGAATTGCTCTACCAACTGAGCTAAGGGCGCATGTGATCACTATCCCAAAGAACGATTTTGATTTTAACACAGATTAGCGTATATTCATCATATGAGCAAATCAGCCACCAAGGCGCCAAAGATAGATATCCTCTACGAAGACACGCATATTGTCGCTATAGATAAGCCGGCGGGCCTCATGGTGCATCCGGATGGTAGATCGAAGGGACCATTCCTCACGGATTGGTTGGTGAAGAAATATCCACGAATTAAAAATGTAGGCGAGTCCATGCTGACTCCAGCTGGTGAACAGATTATTCGACCCGGCATCGTGCATCGCCTCGACCGCGAAACTTCCGGTGTGATGTTGGTGGCGAAGACCGCGAAGGGTCACGCTTGTCTCAAGGCACAGTTCAAGGCACGAACAATCACAAAGAAATATTTGGCATTTGTTTGGGGAGAATTCACTGAAGATTTCGGCACCATAAACAGACCGATTGGTCGTTCTGGTAGCGATTTTCGTAAATGGTCAGCGCAAAGAGGCACTCGCGGCATTCCACGAAAGGCGGAGACTTATTGGACGAGGCTGAAGACTTTCCGTGCCTCGGTGAAATATGTTGTTGCCAGTGGCGAGCAAGAAGCGGGCACCGTGCGTGATGAAAAATTCTCACTTCTCGAAGCTGAACCGAAGACAGGTCGCACTCACCAGATCCGTGTGCATTTCCTGGCAATACATCATCCAGTCGTAGGGGATATGCTCTATGCGGAAAATAGACCATATGCGCTCGGCTTCGAACGCACTGCTTTGCATGCCAAACATATCGAATTCACAAATGTGAAAGGTGAGCGTATTAAGCTCGACGGGCCACTTCCTGCGGATTTCAAGAGGGCTTGTGAGGAAAATGGCTGTATATAGCCGTTTCATACACTTTTCCTTGACAAATGGGTATTTATAGGTGTATAATATACACAGTTTCAGATCTTCACAATCTTGCGAATAAAAGTTATTGGCAGATTCACCATAGCAGAAAGTAGCTCAATTCATGGGCTTTTCTCTGCTGTGGCGGATTGATGCCAAAACAAACAGCCGGCCCCAAAGCCGTTTCAAAGAAAGGACTGACCATGGACAATAACACCATGCTCGTCGATCCGACCAAAGGCTTCAAAACCCTGTTGGCCGAGTGCGCCAACAACTGGTTCGACGACGACATCACGGAGAAACGGTTTCCGATCACTGCCGAAGATGGCGGTGAATGGGAATACAATCTCTGGGATCCGAAGGGTTCGGTGTCGTCACCTGATGCAATTGAACGCATGAAGGGCGATGACGCAAACAACCCGTGGATGCCGGCCCGGTTGGCTCATTTGCTTGTGTTCGGAAAATTGAACCCCGACGCACAACGCAGCAATCCGATCATTGCTCTCGGCTCCGTTGGCAGGGTCTATGTCTTCCGCCATGTCCCGTACTTGTTCGGGGGCAGCTCGGCGCGGGGCCTCAACCTCAGTTGGTGGGACAATGATTGGAACTCCAACTATCGCTTCCTGGCCGTTCGCTACTATCAACGTTTCTCCTGTGGCTTGTCTGCAGGAGTTTTGTTTATCAGTTGTCTTTTCCAGCCACCAAGCATTTTTCCTATTTCTGCGAAGTTTTCAGATAAGGTCATATATCTATTATTGTCTATAGCTTTTATTTCCCAAGCTAGCTGCAGAAGGAGCTTGATCAGATCAACTTTAACTATACTGATATTTATATGCGGTTGTTTCTCTGCGACATTCGTGTAGCTTGCGACGAATGCATGCTCGATAGCGTCAAGGAATAGAGTGTCTATCTTCGAGCCGATAGTAAAGCGATGCGCCTTCGGAAAGCTAGAGAGGCAATCTTGCCAAACGCCGTAGGCATCTTTCAACTTTAGCACCACAGGAACTAAGCGGGGGGGTCATAACGGTTTGTGTTTTTATTTCGGTCATAATATTAAATTACTTCAATAATAATGTATAACAATATCATTTCTACCGATAATTTGCTCGCTGCCTGGAAAGAATTTTTGAAAGGCAAACGAAAAAAGAAAGATGTTCAAGATTTTCAATATAGATTGGCTGATAACATTCTTGGATTGCACGAGGATTTGAGAAATAAGACATATGCTCATGGCGACTATCATCATTTCAAAGTATTTGAGCCAAAAGAGAGGGATATTCATAAAGCCTCGGTCCGAGATAGACTGCTTCAACACGCGATCTATCGTCGATTATATCCGTATTTTGATCCTACATTTATCTACGACTCATATTCATGCAGGAAAAGACGAGGAACTCATCGAGCATTGAAAAGATTTACTCACTTCTCTCGCGTAGCCAGTAAAAATCATACAAAGACGCTATGGGTTTTGAAGTGCGATGTTAAAAAGTTTTTTGCTTCTATTGACCAAGATATTCTTATACACATATTAGAGAAATATGTTGTCGATTTAGATGTTATTTGGCTCATCCAGAATGTGGTGCAAAGTTTCAAGGGTGTCGCACCAGTAAAAGGATTACCTCTTGGAAATCTCACATCGCAACTGCTCGTAAATATCTACATGAATAAGTTTGACCATTTTATGAAGCAGGCCATAAGAGCGGAATATTACATCCGTTATGCAGATGATTTTGTCATTATGAATACAGACAAAGACTGGTTAGTCGGTATCGTTCCAATGATTCAAAAGTTCTTGGCAGACGATTTGGCTTTACAGCTTCATCCTAAAAAGTTGAGCATTACAACTCTCGCTTCAGGGATCGATTTCCTTGGCTGGGTTCATTTTCCTGATCATAAGACGCTACGCACAACTACAAAGAAGAGAATGTTGAATAGGTTGGAAGAGAATCCGAAAAAACCGGAAATTGTTCAGTCTTATCTTGGTCTATTGAGTCATGGAAATACACAGAAACTGAAGCGGTGTATCAAAAATCTGTGATCAATCTTACGGAACCCTTTACAAAAGCCTCTTTTTTTGATTAAATTACACCTCCGCGCGCAAGCGCCTATTATTATGGAAATCCGAAACATCGCAATCATCGCTCACGTCGACCACGGAAAGACGACGCTCACTGACGCCATTATGACGCAGTGTGGTCACGCGGATGAAGGGAGCATGGACTCGAACGCTCTTGAACAAGAACGCGGCATTACGATATATGCGAAGAATACTTCGGTTATGTACAAAGGTACAAAGATCAACATCGTTGACACTCCAGGTCACGCGGACTTCGGCTCAGAGGTTGAACGTGTATTGCGTTCTATCGACTGTGTGCTCCTCGTGGTGGATGCTCAAGAAGGCCCTATGCCACAAACACGCTTTGTGCTGAAGAAGTCGCTAGAACTCGGTTTAAAGCCGATAGTGATTATTAACAAAATCGACAAGCCAGCCGCCAATCCAAATCTAGCACATGAACATGTGTTGGAACTTTTCTTGGAACTTGGTGCGCACGACAAGCAGATAGATTTTCCTACCGTCTATGCAATTGGTCGTCAAGGAACTGCTGTTATGAACTTGAAAGATGAAGCCAAAGACCTTACACCTTTGCTTGATACTATTTTGAAGCACGTATCACCAGCCAATACTCCAGAGCAAGCTACGAAGCCTCTCGCGGCTCAAGTTTTCAACTTGGGTTATGACAATTTCCTTGGCCGTCTCGGTGTTTGCAGAGTTTATGACGGTGTCATCAGCGATGGTCAAAATGTTTTTGTAAAAGATATAAATGGAGAGACATTTACTGGAAAAATAACCAAACTTTTCACTTTCGAAGGTAAGAAGCGTGTTGAAGTAGCACAAGCTGCTGCTGGCGATATTGTCATGATCGCTGGATTACCGAACATATATATCGGTGAGACTATAGCTGATTCCACAGATGCGAAGGCATTGCCAGCTATCAAGATCGATGAGCCAACTATTTCGCTAAACTTTTTGGTGAACAATTCACCATTTGCTGGCCAAGAGGGAACTTTCGTCACTGGTCGCCAGATTCGCGAGCGTTTAGAGAAAGAACTGGAGATCAACGTTGGTCTCAAAGTTGATTTTTCTGCAAATGATTATTTTAAAGTTTATGGTCGTGGTGAATTGCATGTGGCTATTCTCATAGAAAACATGCGTCGTGAAGGTTATGAACTACAAGTCTCACAACCAGAAGTTATCGTGAAGGATGAAAAAGCCGCCGATGGCAGTATTGTGAAGATGGAGCCTTTTGAAGAATTGACAATAGACATACCAGAGGAATATTCCGGAGCTGTCATAGAAAAGCTCGGCAAGCGCAAAGCTCTTATGACAGAGATGAAGACTCGTGAGAAACTTACGCGCATGCTCTTCGAGATTCCAACTCGCGGATTACTCGGCTATCGCAATGCATTTACCATAGACACAAAAGGCGAGGGAATACTTGCTAGCCGATTCATAGAATTCCGTCCTTATGCTGGTGAGATCCAAAAGCGCGAGACTGGCTCAATGACCTCCATGGTTTCCGGAAAATCGCTCGGATTCTCCCTTTGGAATCTACAAAACCGTGGAAGACTTTTTATCGATCCCGCTGTTGAAGTCTATCAAGGAATGGTCGTTGGTGATGTTGCACGCGGCGAAGATATGGAAGTAAATCCTTGCAAAGGAAAGCAGCTCACGAACATGCGCTCATCTGGTACTGACGAAGCATTGCTTCTGACACCGCCTTACAAGCTGGATATTGAGCGTGGTTTGGAACTTATGCGTGGTGATGAATATCTAGAAATCACTCCGAAGAATGTGCGTTTGCGCAAGAAGTTACTCACGGTTTTGGACAAGGCAAAAGCTCGTCGCAACGACGGATTCAAATAAACTTGAGTTTTCCAAGCGACCGTGTTAATCTATCCCCACTATGACAACCAAGGTAATAACCCCAGCAAATGTAGATTTCCGTAAGAAATTGGACGTCCGTCCAGGTGATACTGTCCGTGTCTGGCAGAAAATCGAGGAAGCCAAGGGTAAATTCCGTCTTCAAGCATTTGAAGGACTTGTTTTGGCACGTAAGCATGGTAAAGAAGCAGGTGCTACATTTACAGTACGCAAAGTCATCGATGGTATCGGTGTCGAGCGCACATTCCCACTATATTCTCCTATGATCGACTCTGTCGAAATGGTTCGCCGTTCCAAGGTCCGCCGCGCAAAGCTTTACTTCGTACGTGAAGAGGCTGCCAAGGAGATTCGTAAGCAGATGCGCCGCACTATGAATGCTAAATATGAAGAAGAGGCAGTAGAGGCACCAGCAGCACCAGTCGCAGAAGAGAAGAAGGAAGCTGCTAAGTAAGCGCATCTCAAATAAAATACAAATAAAAAACCGAAACCGCCAATCCTTCGAGAGGAGTGGCGGTTTTATCGCGGAACTGTTTGTGGATTTGGAACAGATTTCGCGAGCACTATGTTTTTGATTGGCAGGTATATGGGCTGGGCATTCCAGAAGCAAGAAACAGTTTCGATCGGGATAACTTCTACTTCTTTCGCAAACTGCGACAAGTAGACGAATGTTATCTTGAGGTATTTGGTGACCTCTTCTTTGCTATTTGCCAACATTGGGCCATTGAGCCAACGTGGACCAGAGCATTTCTTGTTACTGCAACGGTATCCATAAGGATCAGTTATAGCACCAGTTATTTTTTTCTTCGTCATCGACGGTTACCAATGCATATATACCGTAAGTGATGGATGTCCTACATGTAGGACATAACATCTTCCAGACATCATTACCGGGAAACTTACAAACTACTAACTTGTTTTTTGCTAACATGTTCACCGCCTCCTTTCTCTATCTCCACACTATTCCAAACGTCTCCAAAGGTCAAGTTGTTGCCCAAACTTAAAAAGGTTGAAAATAAGCCCCATCTCCGCTATGATTGGCGAGTTAGAGATAAACAGGTTAGATCTTTTAATTATGCGCGGGTGGCGAAATTGGTAGACGCACTACCTTGAGGTGGTAGCGCCCATTTGGGCATGGAAGTTCGAGTCTTCTCCCGCGCACATGTTATATACACGAAAAGGTGACGATGGTACGACGGGACTTGCGTCCGGCGGTGGCAAGTTTGGTTGTGATCAACGCATCTCGAAAAGTTCGGCGATAGCTGAAGCGCTCGGTGTTTTGGATGAGGTGAATTCGTATTTGGGTGTGGTGAAGGTGATGGCTAGTCAACAAAAAGTTGCTGATCTGAAAAAACTTGAGGCGATGCTTCACCAGGCTCAAGAAAACCTGTTTATCATCCAAGCTGAAGTTGCTGGGGCAGAGAAGATGGTGAGCGAAAATTCCGTCAAAGAGATTGAGGCGACGGTTGATTCTATAGAAAAAACTTTGCCACCGATAAAAACTTTTTTTATAAGTGGCGGTACAGAACTTGCGGCTTCACTAGACTTTGCACGAACACTTGCACGTAGGGCAGAGCGCAGAGTTATCGCTGTTTCTGAAGAAGGTCTGGTGAAAGTGGACGGGAATATGCTCGCATATTTGAATAGGTTGTCCTCATTGCTTTATGCACTCACTAGACTAAGTAACCATATCTATGGTAAAAATGAGGTGTCGCCGAAGTATTGATAGTCCACAACTTCGGTGATTAATGAGTAATATATGGTGCCCATAGTTTAGTGGCAAAACTCCAGCTTGTGGAGCTGGTCTCGAGAGTTCGATTCTCTCTGGGCACCCACGTTTTTCGAGGCCTTATTGAGGCGTCTTATAGAAGGGTACTAACAGGAATTGAACTTGTGTTATACTTTTTTCATGTATAAGACCTTTACCCGTTCAGATTTTAGAAAAATGTTTGAGTTACCAGAAGATTATGTGGTAGATGGATTTTTGTCATATGGCGCATGGGATATTGAAAAACAACGCACAAATATCAAGGATGTATTAAAAGAATTGAATATTGAATTTTCCGTTGGTAAATTACACGGTTTTCTAGAACATATATTTGAAATAAATATCGGTAGCAAGAAATATTGGTTTACAGTCATGTATGGCGGAGCTCTTCTTTCCGAAATGACACATCTTGCTTGTCTATTTGGTTCAAAGAAGAATATTCACATAGGTAGTTGCGGTGGTCTTTCATCAAAAATCGATAATATGGAATTAATCCTGCCGACTTGGAGTTATGGAAATGAGAGCACGACCAGAACTTATGAACCAGATGCAAAAGATTTCAAACATTATGCGGATACTTCGCTCGTCAAGAAACTAAAGGATAATGTTCCTAATAATCATAAAGTATGGAATGGTCCAATAATAACTAATCAGGCAATGATGGGAGAGACGTGGGAGGATGTGAAATCTTGGTCGGAAAAAGGGTATTACGGTGTAGAGATGGAGACCGCAACAACCTTCTCTGTCTCTAAACATTTTAATGTTCCAAGTGCAGCTCTTTTATATGTGAGTGATAATCTAATAAAGGGCCAGACCGTAGGAGACGATAGCCATATCCAGCAGAAAGCGCGAAGAGAATTAGTAAAGAGGGATGTTTATAAGGCTGGGATATTAACACTCATCGATTAAGTAATCAATAAACCGAATCACACCCTATATGCCATTAGTTTTCAGTTTTTTGTATATATAACTCACAAAACTAAAAACTGTTTAATCGAGTTCAATTGTGTCTGCAAGTTAGCCATATATTCTCTATTTTCTAGCACGGTTATAATAAAGTTTAGATAGTGACACCATTTAGGAATATAACTTCTGCTATACTTGGAGTATGAAAATAATTCTGTATACAAAAACAGGTTGTCCGTGGTGTGCCGGGGTATTGAAGTTGTTTGCAGAAAATAATATCGCTTATGAAGAGCGTGAAGTGCTTGCCAATAAAGTATATTTTGATGAGCTTGTAAAAAAATCAGGCCAGACAAAGACGCCGACTCTAGATATCGACGGTTATATTATTGCCGACTCAGACAAAGAACAAGTTTTGGAATATTTGAAGAGTAATAACCTAATCTCAAATATATAAAACCACTTTTTTGTTATACACACATTGCATTATCTGTACATACTGTCATAATCAACAGTAGTCAGAAATTATTTTTGTGCGGAAGCGCATACATGTCGAAGAAATAATTTATTCTGTTTAAAAATGAATACTCACATGCGACACAGATCGCATCAAATCAAAATGAAAAAGAAAAATTCTAAATCTCGCGTTACAAAGAGCAAGAAGGTTGCCAAGAAGACAACAAAGAAATCAAAGAAGCGTACTGCCAAGAGAGGTCGTTAAGACTATTTTTGGTTTGGATACTTAGTAAAATCCCTCGTAGTGGGGGATTTTGCTTATCTTATGACTACCTTATAGACTAAAAGGGTTTATAATGCTATAGTTTGCACATGATTCAAATCATAGATAACGACATAAAACGCGGAGGAATCAAGATAGGATGGATTGAAGATACTCATATATTCGACCATACTGGCAAAAAGGTTGCTTATTTTTCAGCTAAAGAAGCTTTCAATGCTGCTGGAGATAAGATCGCATATATGGAAGGGGGTTTCATTGTATATCCTAAGAATCATACGAAAGTCAGGATCGAAGACAATAACAAATTCGTCAGCGGTCTTGTTCCAGACATGTGCCGCGCAGCTATTCGTCTCATATTGGGCTAACTTGCTATATTCATCCGGTGAATAAAAATACATACCACAATCATAAGGGGGTCATATCGACGACGCAAAAAGGCGCCGGTTATATTGATGATCCAGACCCGAAGAAAGAGTCAGTATATATAGAACCAGGAAAACTCAACACCGCTTTAAATGGAGACACTGTTGAATTTACGGTTATGACCAAGAAGATTCGCGGTGTTACCACGAAGATTGGAGAAGTTACCAAGGTCATCCAGCGCTCCAAGGAACTTTTTGTCGGTACAGTAAATGATGGTCTAGTTGTTGTTGCCGATGATCGCAAGATGTATGTATCGATTTCCGTTGTGGCTGGTAAGGCCAAGAAAGATGACAAAGTCTATGTACGAATGAAACCTTGGACTGATCCGAAGAAGAATCCTGTCGGTGAGATCGTTCGCATTTTAGGCCAGAAGGGTATTAATGATGTGGAAATGGAGTCGATCGTCCTTGATAAAGGATTTGAGATCGGTTTTCCAGCCGCGGTTGAGAAAGAAGCTGAAGCTATTGAAGCAGACAAAGCATCTATCGCTCTGGAAATCTCTAAGCGTAGAGATATGCGAGGAGTTCTGACATTTACCATAGATCCTTTTGATGCAAAAGATTTCGATGATGCTATTTCTTTCAAAAAACTCGACGGAGCACCAAGTACGCAACTTTATGAGATTGGCGTACATATCGCCGATGTTTCTCACTATGTTCGTGAAGGCTCGGCACTCGATAAGGAAGCTGTGAAGCGCGGCTGTTCTATATATCTTGTAGACCGCACAATTCCCATGTTGCCGGAAGTCCTCTCAAATGATGTCTGTAGCTTGAATCCACATGAAGACAAGCTTACTTTTTCAGCAATATTCACTATAGATGAACATGCAAAAGTGCATTCACGATGGTTTGGTAGGACTGTCATCAACTCTGATCAGAGATTTACATATGAAAATGCTCAAGAAGTGATAGATGGAAAATCCGGCACGGATATATTTGAAGGCGCAAAATACCACGATGAACTCGTCACCTTGAACCGCCTAGCGAAGACATTGCGTAAGCAAAATGCTTCTCAAGGAGCCATTGAGTTTGAGCAAGAAGAAATCAAGTTTCGTCTGGATGAAAAAGGCAAGCCGATCGGCGTCTATGCTAAGGAGCGTTTGGATACACACAAACTAGTCGAGGAATACATGCTTCTTGCAAACAGAGAAGTTGCAAAGTATATATTTGATTCCATAAAGAAGAAAGGGAAGCGTGACACCGGTGCTATTTATCGTATTCATGATGTTCCAGACAAAGAAAAGATCGCAAACCTAGCCACTTTTGTGAAGGCGCTTGGTTATGAGCTTCGATTGAAAAATGGCGAAGTCACGGCTCACGATATAAACCATCTATTGGACCAGATCGAAGATACACCACACGAATCGCTTATACGCACCGCGACAATCCGTTCTATGCAGAAGGCTGTTTATTCCACAAAAAATGTTGGCCACTTCGGTTTGGCTTTCTCTTTCTACACACACTTTACTTCGCCGATTCGTCGTTATCCGGACCTACTTGTTCAGCGTATATTGGCTCGTCATCTCAAAAATGAACCTTTTGGAGATCGTGAGATTGTGGCTTTGCAGAAGATGGCGGAGAGCTCAACCGAACGCGAGATCAATGCCTCCGAAGCCGAGCGTGCTTCGAAGAAACTCAAGCAAGTCGAATATATGAGCGAACGAGTCGGTCAGGTCTTCGAAGGTAACATCTCCGGTGTGACTAAGTGGGGAATATATGTTCAGGAAAAGGAAACTAAGTCCGAAGGTATGATTCCTATTTCAAAGATTGGCACGGATTATTTCGTCTTCAATGATAAGACTTATTCTATAGTCGGTGAGAAGACGAAACAGAAGTTTACTCTCGGCGACGCCATAACCTTCAAAGTTATATCGGCCGACCTCGATAAAAAGATCTTGGAGTTTGCTATAATCAACGGATGAATCCTATAGATTGTCCTGTCTGTCACCAACCAATACTTCCACAATATTATTTCTGTCCAAATTGCGGGCACGGTCTTCAAGAAAGGCCGCTGTCTACTTCTTTCTGGTCTCAAGTTGGTCTATATTTATTCAGTATCATTCTTCCATCCATCTGTTTCATCATGGTAACCAGATGGAAAGGGTTAAAATATATAAGATCTGGTGATAAGAAGTCCAAATCTATTGGGGTTATAGCATTAACACTCCTTATTTTGTCCACAGTATTTACATATTGGTTCGCTGTGGTCTGGACCAGAAATATCGTCCAGACAGCCATAGACAATGCGAGTTTGGACCTTGGCGGACTTATCCAGTAGATGAGCTTTTGTAGAGAATCTGTTATAATATACATATATGTCAGTAGAAATTTTAGACGAAAATCCTTTGATTAACACCTCGAGCGGTGTTCAGGCACAACAGAACAAGAAGAAGGGTTCTTCTCTTGTCAGATTGCTCATGAAGTATGGTTTTGCTAAAGATGAAAAAGCAGCAGACATATTTCTTATAGTGGTACTGGGTATATGTGTCATTGCTACTGCTATACTATTTTTCTCTTACTCAAAAACTTCCAAAGTAGTCACCAAATTACCACCACGTTCCTACATGCAGGTTTCTCCTACACAGAACATCGTATCAAAAACTAAAGTAAACTAAAGCGAAGTAATATTTTATATGAAAGAGATAAACATCATCTGGGACAAAGTCACTCCACATTCAAGATTTTGGGCAATAATTATATTTATTGGAGTTCTACCAGCCATGGCATTTTACGTTGGTATGGTAGTAGAGAAGATGAATGAAACCCAGTCACAGTTGTACCAGTTCTCACAAGAGACACTATTACAATCAAGCCGTGGTATGTGTAGGATTTCAGATTGTACTCTTCAAGATATTCTTGGAGCCAAAAAGTCTGACAGTATACAAGTGGTATCTCCTAAACAAGGGGATCATATCAATCTTAAGTCATCAGTAAAGGTTGTATGGAACACATCACCGGATTTTACTTCAAAACAGGTTGCACTTTTATTGTTGGATTCGAAAGGCAATGCCGCTTCGAAGACAGTTAAAGCAACGACAACAGTTGGATCGACGACGATAAGCTTATCGGTGAAAGCATCGAAAGAGCCATATACTGTATTGATACAAGGCGTTAAGGGGACATCCACCATGAAAGAGGTTCCTTTTGCTTATAGTGGTGAATTTTATCTATAGACAGACATGAAACGCATCATCTTTTGGATTTGCTTCTTGATTATCCTGGCGCTTATCGTCTGGGGTTTGGTCGTGGCCATGAATAGACCTGTAGCTGTAAATGGCGTTCCTATCGGAACAGTATCTCCTGTATTGTCGAGCGATCATGTATATGGTCAGAATCCTACAACAGGTTATGTAAATGCAAAGGTGACTCTTATAGAGTATAGTGATTTCCAGTGTCCAGCTTGTGAGGTCTTTTATTATTCTGTGGCAAAGCTCTTGCAGGACGAACCGACAACCACTTTGCGTTTCATTTATAGACATTTTCCACTGTCACAACACGCAAATGCTAGACCAGCCGCCATGGCTGCTGAAGCCGCTGGTTTGCAGGGTAAATTCTGGGAGATGTATGAGCTTCTCTTCAAGAATCACGCAGAGTGGACAGAACTTGCAAATTCTTCACCGATTTTTGTAGGTTATGCGACTTCTCTAGGATTGGATATAGCGAAGTTTACAGCTGATATCAAAAATCCTGCTTTGGTAGCACATATAGACGCTGACTTAGAGAGTGGTCAGATTGCGGGCATAAACTCTACGCCGACATTTTTTATCAATGGTAAAGCTATCGTTAATCCTTCAAGTTATGCAGACTTTAAAAAACTTATTGATCAAGCCGCTTCGTCCAGTTCACTCTAGTATAGCTATTGCTATATTGGTGGTAGCACTTATTGGCTTTGCCGACGCTTCATATTTAGCGATTGAACATTTTCAAGGTGTAACACCGCCTTGTAGTATAACTTCTGGATGTGAACAGGTTTTGAGCAGCTCCTACTCGGAAGTTCTCGGCATACCAGTGTCATTGCCTGGAGCATTATTTTATATCCTCGTGGCTGCTGGAGCTTTGGCATATCTAGAAGGGAAGCATGAAAAGATATTTAGATATTCTCTACTCATAACAGTGTTCGGATTTATTGCTTCGCTGTGGTTCACCTTTTTGCAGATTTTTGTGATACATTCCTATTGTGCATACTGTCTAGGCTCAGCCCTGACTTCGACCACGCTATTTATCTTGGCCTGCGTGGCTTTGCGCAAATATCAATGGACTACGAACTTATAGATTCTGGTGATGGCGAGAAACTTGAACGCTTCGGCGAATATGTTTTGGCGCGTCCAGATCCACAAGCTTTGTGGCGCAAACTTTTGTCGGAGGAAGAATGGAAAAAAGCAGATGGAACTTTCACACGTGACGAGAAAAGTGGCGGCAACAGCGGCGGCTGGTCGCTTAAGGCCGGTTTGCCATCTCGTTGGAGTATAGATTTTTCTGGATTGAAATTTTGGATAAAGCCTACACCTTTTAAACATGTAGGATTATTTCCGGAACAGGCGACAAATTGGGATTGGATGAGGGAAAAAATTAAACAATTTAACAAAGGAACAATTGGACAATTGGACACGGATGCGGCGTCAGCCGATATCGAAGTCCTGAATCTCTTCGGTTATACTGGCGGCGCTACGCTAGCATGTGCGCAAGCCGGAGCAAAGGTTGTACATATAGATGGATCGAAAGCGGCTATCACTTGGGCTCGTGAAAATGCAGAGCTCTCTGGTCTCGAAAAAAAGCCGGTTAGATGGATACTCGACGATGCGCGTGCTTTCGTGAAGCGTGAGATCAAGCGTGGCCGCAAATATCACGGAATCATCATGGATCCGCCATCATTTGGTCATGGTCCTGACAATGAAGTTTGGAAGCTCGAGGAGGATTTCATGAAGCTTATCGAGGCTTGCTACTCTATCTTGGCGGATAAAACGCCAACTTCCGGCCCGCTCTTTTTCCTTGTAAATGGCTACGCCGCCGGATATTCCGCTATGGCGTATGAGAATGCCTTGCGACCTTTGGTCGCCAAGTATGGTGGCAAGATCGAAAAAGGGGAATTAACTCTTACTGAAAAATCCGGAGCCGACGGCGCTAGTGGCGCCACTGGTCGTTCTTTGCCTTGCGGAATATTTGCGAGGTGGACTTTTAAGTAATAAGTGCTAGTCTGGATAATAGAAGGGAGGTGGTATAATGTTGCCACGAAACGTAGTCAACTATTGTGTTCAAAATATTCCATACGGTTGTCACAACTGCAAGAATCGTTATCTTGGAATGGTTCGAGAAGGCACAAACAACCCCATTCTTGCATGCAGATTGGCCTGTATCGATCCAGCAAAGCCGAGCTATTGCGATGAGGTAGACCAGTTTGGGACATGTGATTCTTATGAAAAAGGAGATCCGGTCCAACCTCGCCGCAAGTTGAAGTCGTCGTAGGTCTATTACTAACAAAAACCGGCAGGGAGAAAATCCTCCCTGCCGGATGTTTTTATCTTATGAAAAGATTTTTGTATATATGCTAAAATGTAATGACATTATTAAACTAACGTCTTACATATTATGAACCCACAAGAAAAAAATTGTTGTGATACAAAAAATTGTTGCGATATAAAAGACTGCTGCCATAAGCCTCGAAAAGTATTGAAGCTTGTCGGCATATTAATTGCCATATATTTGGTGGTGCTTTCCATTAAAGAATTGAAATCCATCTCCTATGTCGGCACAGATCCAACACAGAGTCATACGATATCTGTAGATGGTACAGGTGATGCTGTAGCTATTCCTGACATTGCCACACTTTCATTTACAGTAACAGAGACAGCTAAGGCTGTAGCTGATGCACAGACACTGGCTACAACGAAAGTAAATACTACTGTCGCTGCGCTCAAGAAATCTGGCGTCGCTGAAAAGGATATCCAGACAACTTCTTATAACATCAATCCTCATTATGAATATCAGCAGAGCAGTGTCTGTTCTTCAAATGGTATTTGCCCACCATCTAACCCAGTCATAACTGGCTATGATGTCAGTCAGAGTACAAACATAAAAGTTCGTGATCTGAAGAAGGTCGGCGATCTACTGACTCTCATCGGTTCAAATGGAGTACAAAATGTCAGCGGACCTTCATTCTCAGTAGATAAGCCGGAGGCAACACAGGCTGAAGCTCGTGCTATAGCAATAGATCAGGCTAGATCGAAAGCCAATGTCTTGGCGAAAGCTCTAGGTGTGCGCATTGTCCGTGTTATAAGTTTCTCGGAGTCAGGAAATATGCCTTATCCGATCAGATATGATATGGGAATGGGTGTTTCCTCATCCAAGGCTCTAGCAGTAGCACCTGAAATCTCAACTGGTGAACAAAAGATAACCAGCAATGTGACGATTGTGTATGAGATAGAGTAGTTTCGGGCGAAACGATAGTATGATACTGTTATCGTATCATGTCAGAAAAACCTGAATTCTTAGACAAAAAATATCCAGACATGCCGGGATCAAAACCCGTGGAACGCGCGGTAAAAAAAGCTATGCACGATCCAGAGAGGAAATTCGCTCCACATGATCGTTCTGAGCGTATTCAAGCGTATCTGGATAGGCTTGACCGTATAGTGAAGGATGAACGCGGTTGGGAACTCCTCAAAAACAAAATCATAAAAGAGTTTGTTATAGATACAGATGATGAAGAAACCATGACTAAGATTGCTACCGGTCTTTATGAATCCGAAAAACGGCTAGCAATAGAACAAGGAAGGGGCAATGATGTCGCCAGAATAGATGATGAACTCGGAGAACAAGGTGGTATCATCGAGCGTTACAAAGGACTTACCAAGGAAAAGCACGATATACAAGAAAAGACTTTAGGTTCATGGCTGGACTATCTTGAAGAAAATGACGGCCATTATCCGACATGGTTCAGGTATTTTGTGGTCCGTAATCTACAGAAGATGGGGGCATTGGACAAAGAAAAGGGTGAATATGGAAAGAGAACTGACTATACGATAGCTCCGTTTCCTGAAGTAAACTCGGAAGCACTAGGCTTCGTATACCGTATGCTTACCACTGGTATTGGACATCAAGAATTCATCAATACTCCGGATAGGCGCGAACAACTAGCCAATCTTATTGAAAAGAAAGATTTCATAAAACTCTACACATTTGCCCAGATAGAAACGGCTGGCGCACTCAACCGTGAATCGCTTCAAGGTGAATGGGTGAAATATCCTCAAGGTTCGGATTATCACAAACTGGAGGATTCTTTGCATGGCAAAGGTACAGGTTGGTGTACTGCTGAGGGAAGTGCGCCTGCTCATCTCCAAGGTGGTGATTTCTGGGTATATTTCACTCGTGGTAAATCGGGCGTCTATTCTGAGCCTAGAATTGCCATCAGGATGGAAGGCGACAGCGTTGCCGAGGTCCGGGGTGTCAATCATCGTCAAGAACTTGAACCAGCTCTGGTAGATGTTGCCACAGAGAAATATCATTCATTGCCAGGTGGGGAAAAGTTCGATAAGAAGTCGGCGGATATGAAGAAAATGACGGAGCTTACGAAGAAACAAGAAAAGAGTGAACAATTTACAAAAGACGACCTTATTTTCCTTTACGAAATCGAGGCTACTATCGAAGGCCTCGGTTACGATAGAGATCCTCGCATTACTGAGTTGAGAAAAACCCGTAATCCAAAAGAAGACGCGCCAATCGTGCTTGGATGTTCTTCAGACCAGATCGCTGTTACACCAGAAGATGTAAAAGAAAACACCAAAGCCTACATAGGCAAACTTTTCCCAGGCGTCTTCAAGCGTGGCCTCGAGCACATTTACACCTCATTTCCAGAAGGAAAAATCCAGAAATATAATATCGAAATTGGCGGAAAATCGAAAGATAATCTTAAAAAAGAGCTCAAAGAGAAAAATATCCAGGTTTATTCATATGCAAAATATTTGATGGACAGTAGAGATTTCCAAACTTCGGAGAATACTGAACAGGTCGACCTTGTGAGACTTACGGTCAAAGATATGGGATTTTCAGATACCGCGACTACAGAGGAGATTTACAAGAGAGCAGAGGAAATGGGTTTGGAATTATGTTCTCCGGAAGTTGGACCAAGATTAAGACTTGTTACTTCCATATCAGATTGGACATTTATTGGAATGAAGCCTATTAATGACCGTGCTGGCTACCCGCACGTCTTCTACCTGTACCGGGTTGGTGCCGAGCTCCGGCTGCACACGAGCACCGCGGAGCCTCGCAGGTCTTGGGATGGCGGCTACCGCTGGGTCTTCGCTCTCCGCAAGTAGCTTCAGTACTTAGTCCTTCAGTCACTTTGTTCTTGCATTTTTGCACTTTGACACTTTGAACTTTGCTCTTAACTGCGCGCCTTTGGCGCGCAGTTTTGTTATACTAGTCGTGGTAGTAGGTGAATATGCCGGCGGTCAAGGCTTCCGGCTACCGAATCCAGTATCCATAAGCTGAGAGCGTCTGCGGTTACGGCTTCAGACGGAGGGCTTATGTAGACACTTCAAAAAATGAAGATAC